>Ga0209480_10000015_pt1 | contig 263624 bp, 252 predicted proteins | sample JI61114C2DNA_FD_187501 | JGI IMG/M metagenome (GOLD analysis project Ga0209480, IMG submission 187501) | Wastewater effluent complex algal communities from Wisconsin, to seasonally profile nutrient transformation and Carbon sequestration -... | ecosystem: Engineered > WWTP > Effluent > Algae...
CGCAAAAGTGGTCGGTCATTCACCACTGGAAACCCGCTTTGCAGACTTTTTTACTTATGTTCGGTGAAGAGCGGGTTCCGCTCTCCGCCCTATGAAAAACGTGTTACACAGTTTATTTGACAGACTCTCACCAGCAGCCAAAGTGGTAACTGGCTATGCAAATCCCAAAACCCCAAGGCTTGTAAACTTAAATCAATGCCCCAACCCACAGGCGCAATCAGGCACAGCGCCAAAACATCACGCTTAGGGGCTTGATGCAGCAACACCAAATGCACACCCAACAATAGTATGAGCCACACTAAAGCCGCGTTACCCCACAGTGCCGCACCCCACCAAATCGCTTGAAAGAGTGCGAAATCAATCAGAGTAATAAGCAGCGGATGTTTGATCATAGTACAACGGTTTGTCAGCGGTTAAATGGACGGTACTAATCAAGCGCTCTTTAAAGCCACCTGCACAGTAATGAAGATAAAATTGCCACAGGCGATAAAATTGATGATCCAATCCCAAACCAGCAAGTTGATCTTGCTTGGCTTGTAGGGCTTGTGACCAGTATTTTAAAGTGAGTGCATAATGCAAACCAATATCATTTAAACCACTGATTTTCATATCGGTGAACTTCGTGAAATGCTCACTCATTACGGTAATCGAGGGTAGAAAGCCGCCGGGGAAAATATAGCGTTGAATAAAATCGGCTTGTTTGCAGTAGCGCTCATAGCGCTGGTCGCTAATGGTAATGGCTTGTAACAGCATGCGTCCATTGGGTTTCAGCAGCTTATTACATTGCCTAAAAAATTGCGGCAAGTGTTGATGTCCGACTGCTTCGATCATTTCAATTGAAACTAGTTTGTCGTATTGCCCAGTTAACTCACGATAATCTTGCTTCAACAGCGTGATTTGCTGCGTTAAGCCTTTATCTTGAATGAGTTGCTTGACATAAGCGTATTGCGCCTCAGAAATGGTAGTGGTGGTGACTTTAGCTTGATAATGCTCCGCCGCGTATACCGCTAGTGCTCCCCAACCTGTACCGATTTCCAGTAGTGTGTCGCCTTTTTTTAATTGCAAGCGCTCGCAAATTAAGTGCAATTTATGTAATTGCGCTTCGTGCAAGCTGCTAGTCGGGCTTGGAAACACCGCGCTGGAATACAGCATGGTTTCATCCAAAAACAGCTTATAAAACTCATTGCCAAGGTCGTAATGCGCGACGATATTTTTCTTAGAACCCGCTTTGGAATTGGGGCGCAAGGCATGAGCAATGCGATGTCCAATTTGGCTTAAGAAGGAAAAACCGTGATCGAGTTGATCAATCATGTGCTGATTGCGCACCAACACCCGAATCACTTTAGTTAAATCGGGCGTATCCCAAATCCCTTCAATATAAGTTTCGCCTGCCGCAATGGTGCCGCCGCCCCACAATACCCGCGCATAACCTGTTGGATCATGCACCGTAATATGCGCTTGCAAACTGTGTTGTGGGTCGCCAAAGGTATACAGTCCTTCGGGGTCTTGCAGAGTTAGATAGCCGTAGTCCAGTTTGGTAAGTAACTTTAAAAACAAGGCTTTAGCTAAGCTTGCCGAGCCGAAGCTGCGTGCTTTGCTAAACTTAGAGGTGCTTAAACTGGTCATACCTTGCTCTCCTTGGGCGCGGTGGCGTGCGGCACATAAGGCACTTTTTTCCAATACAATTTCAGCGCCTGCCAATAAATCGTGGCTACCGTTTTAATGGTCATGGCGGGAATGCGCATCCATTGCGCTTTTAATTCGGCTTTGCTTAAAGGCTTTTTGTCCAAACATAGTGCAGCATCAAATAAACGCTCTTCAGCTTGGTTGGTGATTTGCAAATTTAAAACATCCTCTAACGGGCTAAAGCGCCAGTGATAAGTCATGTTCAAATCCATAAACGGCGATACATGAAAGGCTTTAGGAATGGGCGCTTGAGTATGTGCATCAATCAAATAGCAGTGGCGTTCATTCCACGGGGTATTGCTGACTTCGGCGAGTAAATAACGCAATTCACCATTCGCTTCGTGGCAGTAATAGAAATTCACTGGACTAAAGTAAAAGCCCAAACAACGCACTTGCCCGACAAAAATCACTTTGCCATCAAGCAATTCGCCACCTAAATCGGCTACTTTTTGCCACACGGTTTGGCGCGTGAGCTCGGCCTGATGATCCAAATAATCGCTAGGGCGAAAGCTCATGAGTGCCGTGCGTTTGATCTTAAACCACCAGCCTAAATCGGGTAGGCTATTCAGCTCATCTAAATCGAGCGCAAATAGAAAAATTGAGTAACTAAAGCGATGCAAGGTAGGTTTATAACGACAATGCCCGACCACACCGCTATACAAGCAACTATTCAGGGCGTTCATACCTGCACTCCTAAGCGTTGGCAGACTTCCACTGCACTTTTTACCCCATCTTCGTGGAAGCCGTTGTACCAATACGCGCCACAAAAATGGGTGTGGTTTTGCCCGCAAATCTCAGCACGACGGCTTTGTGCCTCGACCATGCTCTGACTAAACACCGGATGGCTATAACGGTATTCGCCCAAGATTTTGCTGGGATCAATCGCCGCCGTATTGTTTAAAGTCACACAAAATTGCGGCGCATCGGCAGGCAAATTTTGCAAAATATTCATGCTATAAGTGACGGTCGCGGGCTGAGTGGTGGACTGACTCAAGTGATAATTCCAACTAGCACGGGCTTTGGGAATCGCGGGTAATAGGCGTTCATCATGATGCAATACCACTTCATTTTCGCGGTAGGGTATAGCGCTTAAAATGGTTTTTTCTTGCGCACTCGCATCATTCAGAAGCTGCAACGCTTGATCGCTATGACAGGCCAAGATCACTTCATCAAAGTCTTGTGTGCCGTGTTCGGTGCTGACTTGCACGCCATGCTCATTACGCTTGATCGTTTTTACGGGCGTATTCAGATGAATCTGCTGGGCAAACTGGCGGGTGAAATAGGGAATATATTGCTTAGAGCCACCCATAATCGTGTACCACTGCGGGCGATCTTGAATATTGAGTAGGCCGTGATTGTGGAAAAATTGAATAAAAAATTTCAGCGGAAAGCCTTTAATCTCGCCCAAACTCGCTGACCAAATCGCAGCGCCCATGGGCAAAATATAGTTTTGAGCAAAAAACTCACTAAAACGATTTTGCTGGAGAAACTCACCCAAAGTTAAATCGCTGGGTATACCTTGCACAGCTAGTGCTTTGCAGCGTTGATTAAAGCGCATAATCTGCGCCAACAACCCATAAAAACGCGGATTCCACAGGTTAGAGCGTTGAGCAAAGAGGCTGTCCAAAGAGTTGCCCTTATACACCAAACCGCTTTGTGCATGGGTCACGCTAAAACTCATTTCGGTGGGCTGATACGGCACACCCAATTCATCCAAAAAGCGCTGAAAATGTGGGTAAGTGCGGTCATTAAACACAATAAATCCAGTGTCAATCGCCCACGCTTTGCCATTGACATTCACATCAATGGTAGCAGTGTGTCCGCCAATATAGTGATTGGCTTCAAATACTTGTACTTCATGCTCGCGACTTAATAAATAGCCGCACACCAAACCCGAAATCCCCGAACCCACAATCGCAATCTTCATCAACGCACCAACCTTTGCGCCAGCCACAGCTGCACGCTATACGGCAAACGGTTTAATAAGCGCAAACCAAACACAAAGCTCGCGGGTGTGCTGATCAAGGCTTTACGTTTCGCCAAACCCTGACGAATATCCGCCGCTGCTTTAGTTACTGGAATCCGCATGGGCATGGAGAAATCGTTTTGATCAGTGAGTGGGGTTTCGACAAATCCGGGGGTGATTAGGCTCACACTGATTTGGTGCTGCTTTAAATCCAGCGTCAGACTTTGTGCCAAATACGCAATCGCAGCTTTACTCGCCCCATAAGCTTCGGCACGAGTAAAGGGGAATAGGTAAGCACTCGAACCCACTAAAGCCAATTGTCCACCTTGCGGAATATGGCGCGTAAATGCTTCCAAACAATGACCGACACCAAGTAAATTGGTCTGCATTAAACGGGTAAAGCGCTCACTATCGAAGTGCTTAGCGTCGTCGATATAAATGCTAGTTCCGGCGTTTAGGATCACTAGATCAAGACTTTGGTTGAGGCTTTGTCCTTCCACTAGGACGGCCTGACGCTCGGTAATATCAAAGGTCAAGGTTTGTAACTGGCTAGGATTGGGGGCTTGCTGTTTTAAAGCCGCGAGTTTGGCAGGATTGCGTCCACAGGCTATGACTTTCCAGCCGTCTTTGAGGTAATCGAGGGCAAGTTGTTGACCAATACCAGAGCTGGCTCCGGTGATGAGTACCGTTTTCATGCTGCCGCCCGCTTTTTAACACTACGAATTAAACCGCCTAACACCGGAATATGCTCATATAGCATTTGTCCTAAGTCAGTGTAATCGCGGTGTTTTTCAATATAGTGTTCGCTAAATTGCAAATGACTAGCCCCTTCCACGTTAACGGCTTGTCCACTATTTAAATGCGGATGCACAAAGGTCATCGTCCAAATCACACAGGCTTGATTATCTTGATAAAACAAGTTGTTAATCGCAAAGTTGCACGACTGTAAATTGCTATAAAGTGCCGTAAAGTAAGCTTCAAAAGCCGGATAACCTTGCACTTGATGCAGTGGGTCTTGGAACTCAATGGTTGGGCTATACACCGTTTTTAGGGCATCGAGTTGTCCCTTTTGCAGGTGGGTATAAACCTCAGTAAAGCGTTGTAATATATCCGGCAGCATAGCCAAGCTCCAACGGTGGGCGTGATACTGGATAAACTAGCAAGGTCAATGTCAAACTAACGTGAAGACGGGATACGGGATGAGATTTTTTAAATGGCACAGCCTAATGGGATTTATCAAAAGCTAATTCGTGTATTTGTGCTGCAAATGCTGTTTATTAGCGTGATTACTGTGCTGGGGGTGTATACAGCGGCGTGGATTGTGGAAAGCGTGATGGTGAAAACTGCACTCGAAAGTGAGGCGGTGCATTACTGGACATGGGCAGCGCAAGACCCACAGCATCCCACCCCGAATACCGATAATTTGCGCGGCTATTTGGCAAAAAATGCTGATATGAGCCAAGTCCCCACCGAATTACGCGCCATGCAGCCGGGTTATGAGCGGGTGACAATCGGCATCGCTAAGCCTTTGGTATATGTGGAAGATAAAGGCAATCAGCGCTTATTTTTGGTATTCGATGAAAATAGCGTGGGGAAGTTATCCTTCTATTTTGGGGTTGTGCCCTTGAGTTTGGCGCTAATGGTGATTTATTTGTCTGCTTGGGTGGCGTATCGCTTATCACGCCGCACCTTGTCACCCTTGGTGTCCTTGGCGCAAACCATGCGTAGTTTTGATGGCAAAAAGCATGATTTCGCGGATTTGCAATTGGATGAATACACCGAGGTCGGGGTGAATGATGAGGTGCGCATTCTCGCCCAATCCTTGCAGGAATTTACTACCCGCTTGCAGCAGCAACTCACCCGCGAGCGCGAGTTTACCCGCGATGTGAGCCATGAATTGCGCACGCCTTTAGCGGTGATTCGTGGCTCGCTGGAATTATTGCAAAAGCAAGCGCACTTACCTTTGCAGCAACGCGCTTTGGAGCGTATGCAAGTCACCACTCGCGATATGCAATCCTTGATTGAAACCTTGCTGCTACTTGCCCGCGAAGAAAACCAACAGGCACAACAAGAAACCCTGTCGGTGAATGATGTCGTTAAGCTGTTAATCACTCAAGTCGAGCAAACCCATAATAGTGATCAGCACATTAAATTGTTGTGTATCGAGCGCCAACGCTTGAGTATTCATGCACCAAGCCAAGCCTTAGCGATAGTGTTGGGCAATTTAATGCGTAATGCTTGCAATTATACCCGCCAAGGTTCGGTGACGGTGTTGATTGAGGGTAATGCGGTGGAAGTGCGCGATACCGGCATGGGCATGAATGCGGAGCAGTTGGAGCTGGCGCAACAAGCGTTTCAGCGCGTACATACGGGCAATGATGGTTATGGTTTAGGCTTGGATATTGTGCGCCGTTTGTGTGAGCGCTATGGCTGGCAACTCATCATGAGCAGTTTAGTCGGGCAAGGGACGAGCGTGCGCGTGCAGTTGGTTAGTTAGTCAGCTTAAAACCAATGCCTTTTAGGGTGTGAATCAATTCGGGTTGATTAGGCTGATTTAAGGCTTTGCGCAGATTATAAATGTGGCTGCGTAGCGCATCGGTATCAGGAATATCCGCGCCCCAGACTTCATGTTGCAAAGCCTCGCGCAACACAATCGCCGGTGCTTCGCGCATGAGAATACGCAGAATCTTAAAACCCGTGGGTGAGACCATCACTTCCTGTTCGGCACGCCACACTTGCTGGGTGCTGGTATCCACCGTCAAATCGCCCAAACTAATCCGCTTATTCACCACTTGCCCACGCTTGCGCTTGACCAAGGCTTGCAAACGCGCCACCAATTCTTGATTGGCAAAGGGTTTGACTAAATAATCATCCGCCCCCTGTGCAAAACCGTGCAGCCGATCTGCTAATTCATCACGCGCCGTGAGCATTAAAACTGGCTGATCCAAATGGTAGTGCTGACGCAAGCGCTGACACACCGTAAAACCATCTATATCTGGCAAATTAATATCTAAAATCAGCGCGTCGTAGGCTTGCTGCGTTGCCAATTGCAGGCCGTGCAAACCCGTGGCGGCATAATCCACCTCGATGGCCTCACTAGTGAGATAATCCATCATCGTTTCCGCGAGTAGGCGGTGATCTTCGATAAGCAAAACCAGCATGCGCTGTTAGACCTTTAATAAGCTTAATCCTGAAGTATAAACAAAACTTTGAGGCAAGGCGTTGCATCAGGTAAAGGTTTGATTGAATAAAGTGGTGGGTGCTCTATTTTATTGGCTTAGGGATTCGCTTGGCGGCTGTGGCGCAAAACTAAGGTTTGGCGGTAATGCCTAGCATCGGGCCTAAAACGGTGGTTTGGCTATTGAGTTTTAGGTCTTCTACATAGATAGCCGAAACCACACCATCTAAGTACAAAGCATCGGTACACTGTAGTTCATCTTTGAAAAAGTGCGCGAATTCATAGAAATTCACGGGCTTATCACTAATCACAAAATAAACTTTATCACCCGCTATACCTACGCCATTGCGGATTAGGCGTGAAATAGCCGTTGGGGTAAATTTCGGATGAATCTGGTCGTTTTGTAGCAGTAGAGGGCCTGATTGGGTGGCTAACTATCCTGCGCAAGTGTTGAGTATGCGGAGGATTCGACGATATATGCTCCCGTCTTATTCACAAAAAACACACCATTCGGTTTCCAATAAAAGTTGCCTTGAGCATCACGCAGATTGAGTTTGCCGACTGGTTTACCCTCCAAGACTAATAAACCCACCGGCTCGAAATTGGTTTGGTACATGCCCGCATTCATCGCAAAAATTAGTTGCTGGTTTTTTGCCGCTAGCCAAGTTTTTAGACGCTCAAAATTTTTGAAGGGTTCGCCGTTTTTGTCTTTTAAATATAAGGTTAATTGCTCTTGTGTGGGCTGGTATTCTCTGACGGTAAAACCTGCATAATTAGCTGCTTGAGTCGTGAAACTAAGCGTTAATAACAGGATGAAGCAAACCAGATGCTGAAATATCATCTATTTTTATCTTTAGGCAGTAAAAAAATTAGAAGTTGATTAAGAAGTAGGGTACTGGCCAGCAGAAATAAAATCACCCGTAAAAAGTAATTACCCGGCATTAAATACCACGAAATATCATTAGGATCAGTACGCCACAGCTCATTGCTAAACACCAAAGGATGAAAGACCTCCATCCAAAAAAATCTAAAGAAAGGACTGATCGCGAGCATCAATACCAACAAACCTAGCATGAGATTACGGCTATGTATCGCGTAATGTCGATAGGGCAATACCTGTTTGTTGATGAGTAAATCCAAGATAAACAGCGCAGTAATTACAATAAATAGCCAAAACACCTGATCGTAAATACCACGCACTTCTGTTAGATGCTGGAGTTCTTTTTCTGACCAAGCTGGAGTAGGAAGCACGGTTAATTGATGGCGAAAAAAGCGGGCTAATTCATGGCTGCTCAGCTCTACTTTGTCCATGCTCAATTGTTCACAGCGTGGATTCCAGTTGCAATTGAGTTGATAGCTCCATGATGTATAGATAAGAGCCGCCAGTGGAATAAAAAACAGCCATAGTAGCAACAGAACCGGCAAAATAATTTTTTTAAAGGTAGCGAAAAACTGCATATCAGTCGCAAATAGCAAAAGCTGCATGATACTCAACGGCGCCTTGCACTGCATGCTCTTTGAATTTTAGGCCAAGAAAATATTCAGCCGGTACATCCGCTAAACTCAAGTGCGGCGAAGCCTGAAAGCCAAACCGGCCATAATAATGTGGATCACCCAGCACGACACAACCGTCGGCCTCTAAAGCTTGCAAAGCCTTGAAACCTGCTTGCACTAGCGCTGTGCCAACGCCTTGATTCTGCCATTGCGGAGCGACTGCTAAAGGCGCTAAGCCAAACCAGTTATGCTCTTCTTCATCAATGCTGACTTTGGAAAACGCGATATGACCAATGATTTGCTGATCAAGTTCAGCGACTAAAGAAACTGCTAAAGCTTGCGCCTTACGTAGTTCATTCACTAGCAAGTGCTCCGTTTGATTGCTGTAAATTTCGCTTAAAAACGCTTGCTGGATCACCTGCTCAATAGCTGCTTGGTCAGCAGCCTGTTCAGGGCGAATGATGAGCTGGCTTAGCATTTAACTATGTTTACGCATGAAAGCTTCTAAGCGGGTGATTAGGTCAATGGGCGTTTCCTGCATCGGATAATGGCCTGCATTCGGAATCACTTGTAATTCGCAGCTCGGATACCAAGTCAAATAGGTGGCGTTCATTGCAGCCACATTGATCGCGCCATCGTTTTCACCCACACAAACCAGCATGGGCGTTTGAATGCGGCTGATTTCATCTGTGAAATTCTCTTTCACCCAAGCATGCAAATAGCCCGCAAAGGCCGCTTCATGGGTGGTAGCACGTGAAGTTTTCACCATGCTGTGAATCCAAGACGCAGTTAGGCGATTGCCAGTGGTGAAGTCAATAATCGCATAGCGGTTTTGATCTTGCTTAATCGCGCCTGCAAATAAGCCCCAAGCATTCTCATCCAATTGCCCACCACAAGCAGGCACAGGGGTAACTCCCAGCGCAGATTTGACTTGCAGATCAGCATCACAATCGAGGATAAAGCGCTGCATCGCCATCCCGCCCATTGAATGGCCGATGACATGCACGGATTTGAGTTTTAATTCGCGCACGACTTGATTTGCATCGGCAGCAATTTCACGCATCGAATAATCACCTGTCAAAGCCGCTGATTTGCCATAGCCACGGTAGTCGATGAAAATATAGGTAAATGTATCGGTATTTAAGGCTTTGAAGGTCGGTTCCCAAGCGGTGTAATCGCCGAACCAGCCATGAAATACGAGCACATGCTCAGCGCCAGTGCCAATTGTTGTATAGCCGATGCTCATGAGTTTCCTCCCAATAAATGCTTATTAGTTAAGATAGCAGGGTATATTTAAAAAGCCACGAAAGCGTGCACGTCCACCGCGCGTAGCTGGAGCGGCTAAGCGATAATTCGGATAGCACTTGAGAAACTGCCCAATAGCAATCCGTCCTTCCATGCGTGCTAAATTCAAGCCCACGCATTGATGAATCCCTGAACCAAAGGCTAAATGCCGGTTTTGGGTGCGTTGAATGTCCAACTTATCAGGCTCAGGAAAGCGCTCGGGGTCACGATTAGCAGCTCCAATGCAGAGTGTAATCTGCGTTTGTGCTGGCAGGGTGATACCCGCAATTTCAGTTTCAGCAGTGCTAATTCGATTACCCAGTTGATTCGAGCTTTCAAAGCGTAAAAACTCTTCCACGGCGGAATGGATCAGTTCCGGTTGCTCAAGGAGTCGCTGCTTTTGTTCAGGATGCTCTAGCAAGGCATACAGGCTATTGCCGATTAAGTTGGTGGTGGTTTCATGCCCTGCATTGAGCAGGAAAATACAATTATGTAGCAGCTCTTGATGGGTAAGTGCTTCGCCTTCCTCGCCTTGCATTAAGCGCGTGAGCACATCTTTTTCAGGATCGCCCGGCTCAGCTCGGCGGCGAGCGATTAAATCTTCTAGATATGGCAGAAACTCAATCACTGCTTGATTGCCATGCTTAAAAACCTCTGGCGAGATTTTTGGCTCTAGTGCCCCCAGAATAGCCAGCGACCAGCCGCGTAACGGTTCACGTTCTTCATGCGGTACGCCAAGTAGATTGCCAATAATTTCAATCGGAATGTGCATCGCATAGTCTTCAATCAAGTCTACCTGCGTCTTGCCCCGCATTTTAGCAAGCAAGCTATCGACACATTGAATCAATCCAGGTTCTAAGTTTTCTAAGGCTTTTGGATGCAAAGCACCAGCAATGAGCTTGCGCACGCGGGTATGCAGTGGCGGATCATTGAACACTAAACTGGTGGTGTGATGTTCGTAGAGGGCCGAGTTACCATATTTAGGTTGGAATTCGCGCTGTTTATCGGAGCTAAATAGTTTTGGGTTCTTATAAACGAATTGAATGTCTTCGTAGCGTGTTAAAAAATAGCCACCCTCGGGCATTTTTTTAATTGGCTCAAGTTTGCGCAGCGCATGATAAAAAGGGTAGGGGTTTTGATAAAATGCAGCAGACAAATTCGCTAGACTAAATTCGTCAATAGATTTTTTATCAATCACAAATACCTCCTCCACCGGCAATAATGCTTTGAGTATAGTGCTAAGCCACCCTTAGTCTCAATCTTTGCAGCACTGATAGTAAAGCTTGAAAAAACGAGGCGAGCATGTCGGATTTAAACCTATACTTTAACTAGTTGAACTTTACTTTAGGAAATTAGGCCTTATATTCGCGTTTACTAATAAACTAAGGCAGATATGGATTTCTTCATGGCTACTATCAGCTCGCAGTTAGCGAGATTAGGATTGGGCGTTTATTTGCTGCTTGCCTTGCCAAGTACTTGGGCGAGTAGTGTTACACTAGAACAAGTGAGTGCAGTTACGCATCCTTGTGCGCGCATGTCGGTTAAAACCTTAGATAAACGTGCAGAGCCTTACCAAGCGGCGATCGACAAATATGCCGCTCAATACCAAGTCAGCGAAGCAGTAATTAAGGCGGTGATTGCGATTGAGTCCTGCTACAACCAACAAGCTGAATCGCCTAAAGGTGCACAAGGCTTGATGCAGTTGATTCCAGCAACAGCTGAGCGCTTTGGTGTTTCCAACTCGATGGATAGCCATCAAAATATTAAAGGTGGTACACGTTATCTAGCTTGGTTGTGGAAACGCTTTGATGGTGACTTAAGCAAAGTGCTAGCGGCTTATAATGCAGGCGAAGGGCGGGTTGATCAATACAACGGCATTCCCCCCTATCGTGAGACTCAAGATTATGTTCGTAATGTGACACATGTGCATAATAAATTGACTGGTGTTGCTGAGTCAGTTACTAAAGATGATACTTTGACAGCAAGTCCTGCTGTTTTTTTCCAAAAAGCCGTGCTAACTACCAATACAACTCTGGTTGTAGCGCGCCCTGCCAGTTTAAGGCAAGCGCCTGCTCCTAGAAGAGTCGTAGCCGTGTTTGAATCCCCTTTTAAAGCGGTTGTACGCCCAACCAAACCAGGGCGTGGCGGTTTAATGATGAATAGAGCACGTGCACCACAACTCTATAAGCATTAAGCTGAAAAAAGGCTTGCGACGGCTAAGAAGTTTAAGTATATTTTGCAGCCTTCAACGACAGGCATATAGCTCAGTTGGTTAGAGCACCACCTTGACATGGTGGGGGTCGTTGGTTCGAGTCCAATTATGCCTACCATTCTTCTGTTTCAAGCTGTTTCAAGTCGTTTCAGGCTTGCTTAAAAATCCTTATTCTTCAATGGACTGCCCTTGAAACTTGTTTCAAGTCGTTCCAAGTCGTTTCAACCTGTTACCTAAAAATGACTGTGTTATTTACTGTATCTCCACATCTGACTTGAGGAGTACAGCAAATGAAGCGCAATTTAACCGATAAGCTAATCAGCAAAACCAAGCCAAAATTAGATGGTAGACCCACCAACTTAGCCGATGGTGGCGGGCTATTTCTTCAAATAAAGCCGACGGGTCGTTATTGGCGCTATAACTACCGATATGGTGATAAACGAAAAACCCTCACAATTGGTAGCTATCCAGAAATCTCAATTCACCAAGCTAGAGAGCAGCACCTAGAAGCCAGAGCGCTACTAGCAAGAAATGTTGACCCTTCCGAATATAAACAGAACCTGAAAATTGCACAGGTTGAAGCCAGCCAACATAGTTTTGAAGTGATCGCTAGAGAATGGTTTTTAAGGTCAAAAGTAGGGTGGTCAGAAGGGCATACCAAACGAACTTTAAGGCAACTTGAAAAGGATATTTTCCCGTGGCTTGGAAAGCTCAGTTTTGACCAAATCACCGGTAGTGAAATTATTAAAATAATGCAGCGGGTAGAAGATCGAGGTTCAGGAGATATAGCGCGGCGCGTCAAGCTGCCTATCAATCAGGTGTTTAAATATGCCAAAGCCTTGGGGCTAGCCACGTACAACCCTGTCGCTGACATTGAAACCAGAACAGTTTTAAGGCCGCGAGTTAAGCGCAGGTTTGCCGCCATTACTGACCCTGTGAAGGCAGGGCAGTTATTACGAGACATAGACGGTTATCAAGGTGGTTTGGTGGTGCGGTGCGCCTTGCAATTATCACCGCTAGTCATGCTGAGGCCGGGCGAGTTGCGCGGTGCAGAATGGCAAGAAATCGACTTAGAAAGTGCTACATGGACAATCCCCATTAAGCGCATGAAAGCACCGACTCACACCAAGCAAGCGAATCAAAGCGTGCATATTGTCCCTCTATCTAATCAAGCTGTAGCGATTCTAAGCGAATTAAAGCCATTGACTGGGCGTTATACGTTTGTTTTTCCGAGTGCAAGGGGGGCAAGCCGATGTATGAGTGAAAACGCTGTCAGAGTCGCTTTACGCGCAATGGGTTACGACAATGAAACCATGACTGCGCACGGCTTTAGAGGCATGGCTTCAACGTTGCTCAATCGGATGCGCGGGCAGGATAACCAACGCTTATGGGATGCTGATTTAATTGAATGGCAATTAGCGCACAAGGGGAGTGATGAGGTCAGAGCAGCTTATAACCGCTCTGACAGTCCAGAAGCAATAAACCAGCGCCGTGAAATGTTGCAAGCGTGGGCGGATTACCTAGACGAATTGAAAACCAATAAAGGAACGGTGCTGACCTTCCCGAAAAAGTAACTAACTAAGAGCCGGACACATTCCGGCTTTTTTTGCAGTGCAATAAATGAAAAATGGAGGTTTGTATTTTTAGGTGTAACTGGTGTAACCGGTGTAACCATATAAATATATTTATATATATCATATAGTTAAGTAGGGTAGTGTGGTTACACCACTGTACAATCAAGGTGTAACCGGTGTAACCATTTTAAAATCAATAAGTTAGAATAGTAAAAAGTGGAATCGAATTGGGAAAGTGCAGTAAAAGTTACACCGCTTGATGTTTTACATACCCTTACACATGGTTTTGCTAACCTTGTGTTAAACTTTTTAGCTATACAACACCGCGAAGCGGGAAACCCCGATTCATCCAAACCACGGGTACACAGAGCCTATGACTGAGACACCAAAAAAAACGCTGACCCTAACTAAGAAGCCCAGCAGCACACCGAGCAACACCGTGAACCGCACCGGCAAGCGCATCATCCGCCGTGAAGATTTAAACCCTGCACCGGCTAAGCCAGCGACCAATAAAGGCAAGCCCAACAGCAAACCGACGAATAAGAAGAAGCCCGCACGCAAACCCACCAAGAAGCCCACGATGGCCCCCAGTGACTTGAAAGCTTAAAGAGCTGAATGACCGCTTGAATGGTTTCAATGTTTGGCTGAACTTCCAGCCCTTAGCGCTTGGCATAGATAAAGACCTGTTCAAACTGGTGAATGATGAACAGTTCCCTGGTGGTAGTAAGAAGGTGGTTCAAAAAGTGTTGAGAATGCACACCCACCACGGGCGCTATTTGGCCGCACTGGTGCAAGGTGGCGAACGCTATCAGTTGGATGGCGTGATTAATGGGGCAGTGAGTGAACCCGAACGCCAATGGGCAACGGAAAAGATCAAAGCACGACAAACCGCTTGAGTATTGCTATTCTGTAGTTACAGCTTTGTATTGGATGCATGATGAAATTTGAATGGCATGAACAAAAAAACCGCCTCAACCTCCAAAAGCACAATATTAGTTTTGAGATGGCTGTACTTGTTTTTGCAGACCCACTCCATGTGTCGATACAAGATAGGTTCGAGAATGGTGAAGAGCGGTGGCAAACTTTGGGCATGGTGAACGGCCAACTTATGCTACTGGTGGCGCACACTATTCAAGATAGTGAGGATGGTGAAGTGATTCGTATCATTTCTGCACGTCGGGCAGACCCGAAGGAGCGTAGACGTTATGAAGCAGCAAACAGACTTGGTTAAGTATGAGTTTGACCCCGCCAACCCGCCAGCCTTAACCGAGAAGCAGCAAGTAGAATTAGCCGCGTTGGCCGCCTTACCTGATGAAGCTATCGACTATAGCGACATTTCAGCCTCGTCTGAACAGGATTGGCAAGGTGCACAGATTGGGCGTTTTTACCGCCCGATTAAGAAGCAAGTGACCGTCAGAATTGATGCAGATGTCTTAGCTTGGTTGCAAGCTACGGGCGCTGGCTACCAGACCCGTTTAAATAAGATTCTGCGTGATGCAATGGCACAAGCTAAATGAAAGATCACTATGATTTTAGTCAAGGCAAGCGTGGAACCGATTGAACAGAACACCATTCCACATGAAGTGGTAGCGCGTACTTTGAAAGAAGGTATGACCCCGATTCGTGCATGGCGTGAGTATTTGCAACTCACCCAAGCCGATATGGCCGAGCGCTTGGGTATTTCTCAAAGTGCCTATGCACAACAGGAAGCGGTAGAACATCCGCGCAAAGCAACTCGTGCAAAGATTGCCAAGGCATTAAAGATTGAAGCGGGCTTATTGGATTTTTAAGCTTTACTGTGTAGACACTCTACAAAATTCACCCAAGCCGGATACATTCCGGTGAAAATTTGCCAAGCAACTTGAATCACTGTTTTTTGCAACTATACTTAGTTGCAGGTATCAAATTAGGATAAGTGAATAGCACCGTGACCAAACGAGAAAAGCTATTAGAGAAAATACGCAATGTTGATTCTAAGTGGACATGGAATGAACTCTGTGCACTCTTGGTGAAGCTAGGTTATACCCAAGAGGAAGGCGCGGGTTCTCGCGTGAAGTTTGATAATGGCAATGCTTTAGACTTGATTAATCTACACAGGCCACACCCTAGCAATGAAGTGAAAGCCTATGTAATCCGTCAAGTCCGTGAAAAGTTAGAAAAAGGTGGGATGCTATGAATCTGTTGGAATATAAAGGCTATCTTGGCAGTGTTGAAGCGGCTATTGAAGACGGGGTTTTGTTTGGTAAATTGGAATTTATCTCAGCCTTGATTAGCTATGAAGGCGAAACAGTGAAGGCGCTCCAAACTGCATTTGAAGCCGCCGTTGATGATTATTTAGCAAGCTGTGAGGCTAAAGGGTATGAACCTGAACTGCCATGTAAGGGGAGTTTTAACGTGCGTGTCGGGCATGATTTACACCTAGCCGCGATGTTGAAAGCTAAAGAGTTAGGAATTAGCTTGAATGATTTTGTACGCCAAACCTTGAATCAGGCTTTGCCACTCAGTCATTGAACAGACTATCAATCTTCCACCCAAGCCGGACACGTTCCGGCTTTTCTATGCCCGTCACACCTCCACAAAGTAAAAGTTAATTTGTTATAGTGTATTTTTTGTAGTTACAATAAATCATGCAGCCTGAATATGAATGGGATGAAGACAAGCGAGTCAGTAACCTGAAAAAACACGCCCTTGATTTTCAGGACATTATTCATTTTGTTTGGGATAACGCCCTTATCAGCGAAGATCAACGTGAAAGCTATGGTGAGGTGCGTTATCGAGCGTTAGGATGGATTAATCAGCAGCTAGTGATGCTGGTTTTCACCCTGCGTGGTGAATGTGTCAGAGTCATTAGTCTACGCAAAGCCACACGGCAAGAGAAACAACACTATGGGAATTAAACGCTATACACGGGAAGAAATAGAGCAATTGCCCTCATTGACTGATCATGCTCGTTTGGATGCCATGACTGATGCGGAGGTGATTGCAGCCGCAAAATCTGACCCTGATAACCCACCCTTGACCGCTGAGCAACTCAGTCAGATGAAGCCTATTCGTGAGGTTCTGCCGTGGTTAGGGAGTCGTGGTCGACCTGTCAAAGAACACACTAAGGTTTCAGTCACTATTCGTTTGCACCCTGAAGTATTAGAGTATTTTAAAGCGGGTGGTCAAGGCTGGCAGACGCGTTTGAATGAAGCCTTGCATGAATATATTAAGCAACATCCTAGTGAGGCGGCTTAGCGCTAAAAAACCTATAGGAAAATAACACGATGAATTTAGCGATTGATTTACCGGATGATGTGTTGGTTTTGGTCAACAATCTCCCGGATCAACGTAGCTTTTTGATTGAAGCCATTCGGCGTGAATGGCAGCGACGTAAAGCACTGGCTCAGCTTAACCGTTTGAGTGAGCAGGTGAGTAACCGCCACCCTGAGCTAACGGATCAACAACTAGACGATTTATTGAATGACTGAGCTTTCATTGCGTGTGGTGGTGGATACCAATGTATTGCTGAGTTTTCTCATGAAGCGCTCATCAACACCCGGCAAGCTATTGACGCATATTCTTCAGCATCATCAATTGTTAGTGTCGAGTGCTACCTTAGAAGAGCTGATGGACAAGTGCGGCCGCGAAAAATTTAGACCTTATTTTTCACAAGAAGAAGGTCAAACGTTTGTTAGTTTATTGCAGCAGTTGGCTGAAAGGGTCGTGGTTAATCTAGTCATTACCGATTGTCGAGATACAAAAGATAATAAGTTTCTGGAGCTAATGATTGCTGGTAATGCTGATCTATTGGTCACAGGCGATAAGGACTTGCTGGTTTTACATCCCTATCAAGGTATTCCTGTTCTAAATGCCCACGATAGTAGCTTATTTTTGGAAGTAGCCTTGTAAAGCTGAATGAAGCAGCAACCGACCTAGCAGAACCCTATTGAACAGAACACCATTCCACATGAAGTGGTAGCGCGTACTTTGAAAGAAGGTATGACCCCCATTCGTGCATGGCGTGAGTATTTGCAGCTCACCCAAGCCGATATGGCTGAGCGCTTGGGTATTTCTCAAAGTGCCTATGCACAACAGGAAGCGGTAGAACGTCCGCGCAAAGCAACCCGTGCAAAGATTGCTAAGGCATTGAAGGTTGAAGCGGGCTTATTAGATTTTTAGGCTTCACTGTGTAGACACTCTACAAAATTCCACCCAAGCCGGACACAATCCGGCTTTTTCATTTTAAGCGCTTGCCAACCTGAAGCTAAAAAAAGTGAAGGCAGAATTTAACAACAACCTGTGAACAGCCCCTCGTGTTTTTTGCCTCTTTTTCGCCCCTAAAACCTCTTAAATTCCCACAAAACGTCAGTCTGCATAAGCCTCGGCGCAGTTTCCATTCGTAAAAAATCATTCGTAATTTTTGCGTAGTTATTTTTCCCGCGAGCGGGAGTGAAGTCGCGTTTATGCATTTTTGAAAATTAACGGCCTGAAGCGCTTGCAGACCATCAACTGAGATACAGCAAAGCTTCTACGCGGTTTCAGTGACTTGAAGCGAAGTTTCAAATTCAGCACGTAGCTTGTTTTGGATGGCATGAAATTCGGTGGCACTTTCATAGAGGCTGTGCTGAGTATTCAGCACCTGACTTTCTAATGATTGCCTCACATTTTCTTTCACGAGACCGTCAGCGATACTGAGCGCGGCCATTGTGCGGTTATAGGTAGGCATGAAGACGGCTAGTGCTTGTTCATATTGTTCCCATTCCTTTTTCACATATTGACGGAGTAAAGCACGTTGGCAGGTATTGACCAATTGTTGCCATAGTCCGAACTGTTGTTCAGTCTTACGGACTTCTTGTTGTAAGCGTGTTAGCAAAATGTTTAGTTTGCGTTCCTCCTGTTCAAAATCCAGTTGTAGGCGCTGTTGATCACTTAAATCACTGCTGTCTTGGGTCAAGAGTATCTCAGCGTATGCATCCTCTAGCTGTTTCAGTTCGCGTTTGATCGTGCTCAAGCGCTGCTTGCCTACTTTTATCCGTTGATTGAAGTCTTCTAACTGTTGCTGAGTCGTAGTTTGTGCTTGGTGAGCTGCTTGATAATGCGCCAAGGTGAGGGGCTGATTAAAGATAGCTTGGAGAGAACGGCTATATTCACGTTCATACGGATGCAGGGCAATCGGTTTGGCTTTTCCAGCCTCAAGGTCTGCCTGCTTGGCTTTTAACGCTTGATCAGCTTGGCTTAATGCATTGAAAAAGAACTGAATATCCTCACGAGCCTGAGCGGTCAGTAAGTAGGTTTCGATCTGTTGGGTAGAGCTATACATAGCGGTTTCCTTGTAGGTTAATAACAGCTAATAGCTTCTGGTTTTTTTCTCTATTTGGGCAGCATTTACGTTCCAGTGCGGCTAAGTGCTGGACAAGTTTTTTCACAATGTCATTGTTTTGGCGATTAAGGGGGGGGCAATTACTTTTTGCATCTTTCTATTCTTTTTTGTGTCCAGCGCGGCCTGTAGCTGGATAGCAATAACTAGCCCCTCGAATACCCCCTTGGCAAGATGAATACATCACATAAACCACCAAGAGGGTAACGAATACACTATGCAAAATGATCAAAACTTGGGTTCATTCAAGCTACAAACCAAAGAGGTGGCACGCCTTTTAGGGGTGAAAGCCCGCGTGGTATACGGCTTGCCTTTGCCTTATCAGCAATTACAGCCTAATGGCAAGCGTCTTTACCGACAAACTGATGTTGAGCGTTTGCAAGCTCAGAGTATTCATCAACCTGTCATCACAGTTTAGGAGTTCACTATGAGTCTGAAAACGTATCATCTAGGTAATGCTGATTTTAGCTTGGAACAGTTGCAAGCTTACCGTAGCAAATTGGAAGTGTTCAGAAACACTATGCAGCAAAAAGCAAGGGAAGAGCATAGCGCGATGACTGAAATGGCGAAGATTGAGGCTATTAAGCAAGATATTGATGGCCTATTTGCACTGTTGAAACGGGGTGAGCAGTACGAGTCAAAGATTTTTTCTTTGCACCGAGATTTTAATGATCTGACTAGCCAGACTGAGGGCGGTGGCAAAGTTTGGGATTATTAACGATATGACATAAAAAAGCCCACTATGCAAAGTGGGCTTCCAGAGAACGATCATTGTTATGTCGAGGTTGATTTTGATGACCACACCAGTTAAGCGCAACTCTGAAAAACTCGCCAATCTTTCCTTGACGGTAAAGTCCTAATTTGTTGGTTTTAAATTGAAGTGATTATTGGCATAAAAATTATTTTCCATGCTATAACATTTGGCCTGTCTGGCTAGGGTAGCTCCCGAAAACCTGAATCCTTTGCAGGTTGCCAGACAATTTTCAACAAAGGAAGCACGGCGCAAAGGGGCGTGTATGGCTGAGTCTGATGAAGTTAGGGAGTATTACGCCCAGAGAAATAAGCTAATACTACTAGAAGCAAGATTGCATGATGCATTTTGTAAAATAACCGAAGATTCCTATTGGGATTCTTCAGGCACTTATGATATTCACCCAGCCATCGCTCACCCTGAATGGATAAATATTAAAGACCGTATTTACCCCAGTCTGATGATTTGGCAAATAGCTTATATGGTGTGTCCGTTTCGTGATGTTTGGCATTCTAATAACCCAATAGTGGGTGGTTATTTTAGTGAACGATGGAGCGTTATGTATGAAATCATTGATTGCATAGAGTGCGGATATATAAATAACTATCAACTTCCACCAGAAATTAGCAACCCTAGCCAACTAGAAGCAGCTAGTCTTGATTATAAAGTTAGAATTAAAGTCCATTTTGATGATTTGGCAAACGCAATAAGAAGTGGTGGTTTTGCCTACTGGCACAGCAAGTGGATTAGAGTATGGGTTGCACATTCTACTAGGTCAAAAAAACCTAAACTGCCATTCTCACCACCTCTTGAACCAATTCATGTTCAAGGCATATTCAATGAGCAGGGCTTTTTTCGGGAGGTTGAGGGTAAGCCGTTTGAACTTGAAGAGGTCACCGCACCCGACTGGACTGGTATCAAGCAAACCTATGCCGATAGCTTTACTATCTGGCAGGAAAAATACCGCCACCGTAACATTCACCCAGTTTTTGAAAATCAGTTGGAATGGTTAAAGTGCAACCTGAATACAGCGAGTGTGATTGAAATACAACCTATATACATGGCTGGTGATCCTAAGCCACCAACATACAAGTTAGGTGAAAAGCCCCAGCCTAATACTACTATCGACCTACAGCCTATTCAGTCAACTACCAGCAAGCTCACCAAAAACACCACTGAGGAAATTCTTGGCGAGTGCAAGAGCAAATACCCTGTGCTGGTAGATCATTCAAAAATCATAGAGACAAGTCAATTACCTGAGCCAAGCTCTAAAAAATGCCAGCCAGATGAAATTCAATGGGTGCTTAAAGCACCAAAAAGAGAACGTGATGTTTATTTTCTGTTTGAAAGGTTAGTAAATATTTATGGAGCTGAATCCATCAATACTCATTCATTGTGGGCAATCATATTTTCAGGGGATGGTCGTTTAAGTAGCTTAGTAGAGATTGTCAGTTATTCAGCAGAAATACCCACTAGAGCCATATTCAAAGATAAAGTAGCGAATAGAGAGCGTGATTTCAAATGGTTTGATAAAGCCTTTAAACGGCTTTTCGTGCCTGTGGAAATTAAGAAAATTAAGGGAAATTAAGCGCAAAGCAGCCGGAAAATCTGACAAAAATGACCTTATGAAAAAAGCCCGCTACGAGGCGGGCTTGATACTTAAATATGCTGAAAGGTCATTGTAATGAAAGCCCGTGCTCAGAACCATTCCGAAAAATCCGCCAATCTCCGCTTGACGGTTAAACCGTCACTTGCTAGCCTTAAACACGTACCGAGTGAACGCACTCGGCACAACGTTAAGCAAACTTTCGGCGGCAATGTAAACAACACTGAACCGCCTATGAGCGGTTTTTCTATTTCCGCTACACTAAGCGATTCTAACGAATTGTTGGGAGTAGCAAGGAATACAACACCGCCATGCGGCAATACTTGCAGCGTTTCCGAAAGGACGCTTAACGGCTCCCGGCAGCTTTATAACTGCCAACACGTTAAACAAACTTTCGAGAATAACGCGATGCAAAACACGCAAACACCCGCTATTGGTGCGCCTGCACTCTTGGCGAAGGGCTACCACCCTGAATCGACGGGCACAGCCTGCCTTATTTCCTTGCAAACCTATCGGGATGCACTCCAACAAGCGCGAGCCGACAAAGCCACCAAAGGCAAAGGTCAAGCCTACGCACAGCTCCTCAACGCCTTCCATCAAGCTATCCTTCCCCTGTTCTTTGCGGAAGCCAAGGGCAATTTGTCCGAAGTTTCACGCTTAATGGGCATTCACCGCGAAACCATTACCGTCTGGTGCAAGCAATTGGGCTTGAATAGCCGTGCAAATGGGGAGGTGCAAGCATGAAAGCTCACACCTTTGACCAAAAGCTGCAACAAGCACAGCAGCACATCAACCAACGTTTAAGCCATGCCCAACCGGAGCGCGTGAATGGGCTACGTGCTCATCTGTGGGTGCAATGGATCAAGAAACAAAACCTCTTCACTGAATCCCGCCCTAGCCGTCACCCGCAAGGAGGTTCAGCATGTTGATCTACGAATCACCGATTAAAACCATCAACCTCAGTTCCTTTGATGACCTCTCGTGCAAGATTGCAGAAATCGAAACCGTGCTAGCGTCCATGCATGAACTGTGCAGCCTTGATAATCAAACCGGTTTAATGCTCAGTGCTACCGAGCGCCTTTGCCAATGGCTACAAGCGGATGTTCTCGCTTTGCACACCGCTTACCGTCAACAGCACGGCGGCTATTTCGAGCAAGGGGGGAAAGCATGAATCACTTATCTACTCACCTCCCCTTCATGGTGAAATTCACTGCCTTATCTGCTTTGGCGTGGGCAGTGCTGAAAGTCGTCTTGATTGCGGATACCTTCGGCCTCTTGGTGGCTTTAGTCTTCACTGGCTTACACCTGCCTTTGTGCCTATTCAGTACGCTGTTCGTGCTGTGGTTGTTTGATCTCAACCAAGGCTTAGGATTTTTGGCGCTAGCGAGTGCCCTCTTAAACGCAGTGTTGATTTAAGGGGTGCATCATGTCAGTGAAAAATACACAACTTGAAATCATGCAGCGCAAGCTAGAACAACACCAACAGCATGAACAGCGCGGCTTGCTGCTGTTGAAACTCGGCTTCCTGCTCACCTTCTTGCTCTATCTCTTGTTCAACCAGCATCTCTATCTGGGGGATGCCCTCAGTTGGAGCGCTTACTTTAAGGATGCGGCTTCACTCTTCGGCTTTGCCTTCACGGTGTCGATTGTGGTCTTGATGGCACTGTTCTTATCTTGGGTCAAACATCATGCCTATCTGCACTTTGGCTTCTTTGGCAGTGTGGCTTTAGTGGTGAGTACGGTGATCGGCTTTGCATTGTTCGCTGAGTTCTTTTCCAGTTCCGCGAATCAGGATGTGAAGGCCAGTGTGCTACTGGAACGGAATAGCGCCTATCAAGCGACCCTCACGAATGAAGGTAGCAGCTCGAGCACGGTGAATCCTAGCCTGATAGCCTCAATTGCCAGTGCTGAACAAACGCTGGCACGCTGTGAGGCCAATTTGAAACTGGGCAAAGAAAAGCATTGTGACGGTGACAGAGCCAAAGTAGCGGCCTTGAAAAGTTCTGAGCAGTCGGCGAATCAAGCACAGGCACAAGCCACTATTCAGCGCGATAAGCTTAAATATGAGCGACAGGACGCGCTCAAGGCCGAGTCTTATAATCCGGTCATCATCACCTTGGCAAGGTCGCTAGCGGGGATCAATGGCGATTACAAAGACTATCTCAAAACGGCGGTGGTACTCATTACGTTGTTTGTCGCCGTCTGCTTTGAAATCCTCCACCACTTCCTGAGTAAAACTCACGGCGTATCCGTGCGAGCGATTGAGGATTTAGAGCTAGCGCTAGCCAAATACAGCGCACAGCCTGAACCTGCCCTTCCCTCTGCACCGGCTCAAGTATCCGCTTCCATGAATGAGCCGGACAAGCAGCCTATCGGCTTTGGCTTCCCCCAAGTTGCGCCGAGTACTGCCCAGTCAAGCGATAAACAGACTTTATTCAAGTACCAGCAAGCCGAACCGGAAATCAAGGCACATCATCCGACAGGCTTCACCTTTCCGGCGGTTGCCAAGCCATCCAACCCACCACCCCGATTAAGCACACAGGAAGAACCGCTTCCCTTGCCTGATTTTGCCAGCTTCAAAGCGCGGCGTGATGTGTTCGCTAGTCCTGAGTTAAGCGACGCTGAAACCCCAAGCAAACCCCAAGCTGGGGCTTTTAATCAGGTTGCTGAGATAACCCCTAGTAAACCCCAAGCTGGGGGTAGTGATGGGCTTTTCAGTGAGTGGGTGAAAGCGGTCAAGGCTAAAGAGTGTAAACCCTCTGTTGACCCGACTTGGACATGGATTCAAAAGCGGATTAGCAACAAGGAAACCGGAAGTAGAACGCATGACCGGACACGAATCAGCAATATGCAAAAAGCTTTTTTCAGTCGTGCCATGAAAGAGGGCTTGATGATTGAAAACCCCAACTACACCAATGGAGGGAAAAAATACTTATGGATAGCTTAACCATCGGCAACCCTACACCCACCACCCAACGCATTTATTACTGGTTGGATGGTTATTGGATTACCGACAAGGAAGAGGCCGACTTGATGGACAGCATCAACGCCTTCGGTAGTCTCCACCAAGTCCTAGCATTGCCCCTAGAGGCTGACATTGACCAGGCCGTTAAACAGCGCTTGGAGGTCGCAGAGTAATTTTAAACGGGTAGGGGGTAATTGCTCCCTACCTTTGATAAATCCTAACAGGGGAAAATCATGGCAAAAGCACAAAGCCTGAATGTTATTAACCTTGATGATTTTAAAAGCAAGCTGAAATCAGAAATAAAAATAGGTGACAGATTGCTAAACACAGCGGAGGTTTGCGAAAAAATAGGCAAAAGCCGAACTTTATTCTGGAAGATACGCAAAAAAGGAAGTTTCCCAAAAGAATATTATTTGGGCAGTTATCCACAATGGTTAGAATCAGAGGTTGATGCTTGGATACAAGCACAAAGGAATAAGGTATGAACCCTAAGCAAGAAAAAGCCCTGATTGCTGGTAACAATCAAGGCTCCAAATCAAATAAAGTCCAGACAGATTATAGAGCAAGTTCTCGTGAAAATGTAGCCAGCTACGCCGATATTTTACGGAATTTCCAGCAAGTATTAATAGATACTTTCAATCATGCACCGGCTGAAATCAAGGTCAGTGGTAAAATTGAACGCTATTCACTGACCGGTAAACAGTCTGATTTATCGGCTTGGTATGTCTGCCATGAATTTACTTACCAGCTAGGTAATCAGCATCAAATAGGCTTGGCTTGCGTGTTTGGTGATCATCGTTCAAAGCTAAAAGGTGAGTGGAATAGTTTTGATATAACCCGACTCACTTACAGCGAACAAAAAGCCTTACGTGCCAAGCAACTTGAACAACACCGTCAATACCAAGCTGAACTAACAGCCAAATATCAGCAGGCACAAGAGCAGGCGCTTAAACATTGGAATGCGGCTGTGGTGGCTAATCCTAATCACCCTTATCTAGTGCGCAAGCAATGCGGCGCGTTTGGGATCAAGCAACAAGGGCAGCAGCTTTTAATACCGGTGTGTGATTTTGATGGGGTCTTGCATGGCCTACAGTTCATTGACCCCAATGGAAAGAAACAGTTTTTGCGCGGTATGGCTAAACGTGGTCATTTCTGCTTGATCGGTTCAACACTGACCCACCCTAAGGGCGTTTATCTCTGCGAAGGTTACGCAACGGGTGCAAGCCTACATATAGCTAGTGGCCTACCAGTCATAGTGGCTTTTGATGCGGGTAACTTGCTTTCAGTCGCAGAGCGCTACCGCCAGCGGTTTCCACAGGCTGAGCTTATCCTCTGTGCAGATAACGACCGCAAAACCGCAGGTAATCCCGGTGTAACCCAAGCGCGAGCTGTGCTTGAGCGTATCCAAGGCGTGAAGTTGATTATTCCTGAGTTTCCAGCATCAACCCCGCTTCATTTTTCAGACTTTAACGACTTGGTAGCACTGTTGGGAAACAGAGCTAAGGAGCTATTAGCATGACCACAGCAAACATCGCTGAATTTAAGATAAAAACAGAAAAGCCAGCCGATAAACCAGTGACTGTTTATACCGATAATGGGGTGTTTACCCCAAAAGGGGATGGCGTGTACTTCTCTGCTTATGGAAAAAGTGGGGAAACTTTGCCAGAAAAGCGCATCTGTTCACCCTTAACTATTATGGCACAAACCCGAACGCCTACCGGCACAGGCTGGGGTAAGTTACTGGACTGGCGAGACCGTGATAACCGGATTCAACGCTGGGCTATGCCTAATAAGCTGTTGAGTGGTGAAAGTGCAGAGGTAGCAGGGGAGCTACTGGATAGAGGCTTAGATATACAACCCGGTAAGCAAAAGCGTGTGATTGAATATATTCATGCGTGTAACCCGTTTAATTTGATCACTTGTACCAATAAAACCGGCTGGCATTCAGGCGCTTATGTCACACCGGATAAAGTCTATGGTGATGGTTCAGCCCAATATATTTACCAAGCAGAATCAGGTGGTGTGCATTCAATCTTTTCTAATTTGGGCGAACTAGAAGCATGGAAAAAAGAGGTTTCAGCCTACGCGGTCGGTAATTCGCGTTTGATGTTCGCCTTATCAATAGCATTTGCGGGTTCGTTGGCTACACCCGCCAATATAGAGTCTGGCGGTGTGCATCTAGTTGGCGGTTCATCATCGGGTAAAAGCACCGCGCAACGGGTAGCGGCTTCAGTTTGGGGCAATCCTGACACCTTCAAACGTTCATGGCGTGCGACGGCTACCGGCTTAGAAAGTATTGCCAGTTTGCACAATGACAATATTCTAATTTTAGATGAAATCAGCGAAATGAACCCCAAAGAGGCCAGCGAAACCGCCTATATGCTAGGAAATGGCAGCGGCAAAACGCGCAGCCATAAAGGTATTAGTTTGCGCCCCATGTTCACATGGACAACCCTGTTTTTATCATCGGGAGAGGTCACACTCCAAGAACTAATGAATGAAGAACATGGACGTAAACGGGTTAAAGCAGGGCAAGAGGTGCGGATAGCCAATATTCAAGCCGATGCAGGTTTAAATAGGGGGATTTTTGAGGAATTACATTCTTTTGATAAACCGTCTTTGCTGGCGGATCATTTGCGCTATCAAACCAGTAAAAATTATGGGGTAGCGGGCAGCTATTGGTTAGAAGCAATTACCAAACATCATCGGCAATTATGGGATGAATTACCCGAAAAAGTAGCCAGCTTTTGTAGTCAAGTCGTGCCAAATGATGCTAGCGGCCAAGTCCATCGGGTAGCTAAACGGTTTGGCTTAATTGCAGTAGCAGGGGAGCTAGCTACTTCTTATGGCCTGACAGGGTGGAAGGAAGGACAAGCTAGCGCAGCGGCAACCCGTTGTTTTATGGACTGGCTAGCAGAGTTTGGTACAGGCAACCGCGAAGAAAATCAAATTCTCGATACGGTACTAGGCTTCCTAGAACGTAATACCGCACGCTTCCAAGATTTAACCTTACAACACCCTTACCCAGTGCCAGACCGTGTAGGTTTTACTAGACCTAGTAGGGATCGTGATTGCTTGGAATACATCATTCCAGCAAGGCAAATGCCACGGGTCATGGAGGGATTAAACTTAAATATGGTTATTGCTGTGTTACAGAAAAAAGGCTTAATCAATGAGCCTGATAAGGAGGGTAAAAATACTCGAAACGTCAAACTACCGGGGCAAGGTTCAACACGTTGTTTCATCATTTCACCCGATCAAGAATTATTGCACAGTTATTTATCTGAGGCTGATAAACACTAATTAAGATAGTCAGTTACACCTAAGACCGGTTACACCCATTACACAAGGCTGGATACTCCAGCCTTTTTAGTTTCATGGTTACACCTCTTCATACTCAAGTTTTCTCTTGGTTTTGTTCGCTTTTCGTTCTTTTTCTGGCTATTCCTGCACAGTTTACTAAGCTGGTTACACCTAAAAATCTAAGCCGCAGGTGTAACCGGTGATAGTTCTATTAGATAACTTATTGATTTTAAAATGGTTACACCGGTTACACCTAAAAAACTCATCGTGTAACCGAAAAAATCCTTTAAAATCAATAAGGTGACACCGGTTACACCGGTTACACCAAAAAAGCACTACATACGAAACAGAAAATGCTGGCTTAAAACCACTACTGATAGAAGAGAGCGGAAATGGTCGTTTTTCTGTTGGTTTGCTGTATCGTTTACTGTATAGACAGAAAGATAAAATACTGAAACATAGCTGCATCAGGGTTTAGGTGGGGATTGTGTGGTAGCAATTATGCCTACCAAATTCTTAAAGCCTTTCAATTAGTTAAACGATTGAAAGGCTTTTTTGTTTTTGCAGATGAACTTGCTCTTCTAGGTATCAGCATTAAACTCATTGCAATTTCCCCTTCAAGCTAGCACCCTGTGAGCACTTGCATGTTTGTGGAGAGACTAGATGCAAACCCTACTTTCATACATCAATGGGCAATGGATTCAACCCCAAGGCCGTTGGTTTGCGGTCAAAAATCCTGCTAATAATCAAGTAATAGCGCAATTGCCGCTAGGTACTGAAGCCGAAGTTGAGCAAGCAGTTACTGCTGCTGTGCAAGCTTTCAAAACCTATTCTCAAACCAGTCTCACGGAGCGGATTGCTTATCTTGAGCAGTTGCGCGCGGCTTATGCAGAGCGTTTAGAAGAAATTGCTGAAGCCATTCGTTTGGAGATGGGTGCACCTCGCAATTTTGCTTTAAATTCACAAGCGGCTTCTGGTTTAGCGCATTTCGACTCTCACCTCGCAGCTCTAAGCAAGTTTGCTTTTGAGTGCTCAGTAGGCCATTCGCAAATTGTGCACGAACCCATAGGCGTAGTGGGTTTAATTACCCCTTGGAATTGGCCAATGAATCAGCTGGTGGTGAAAGTAATTCCCGCTTTAGCAGCGGGTTGTACTTTGGTGCTGAAGCCGAGCGAATTAGCCCCACTCAGCGCTAATTTATTTGCAGAAATCGTCCGGGCGACTGATTTGCCCGCCGGCGTATTTAATTTGCTACATGGTGATGGAGAGGGTGTGGGGCAAGCACTCTCTAAGCATCCGCAGCTGGATATGCTCTCCTTCACTGGCTCGACGCGGGCAGGAAAAGCCATTACTAAGGCAGCAGCGGATACGATTAAACGTGTTGCTTTGGAGCTAGGTGGAAAATCCCCGAATTTGATTTTAGAGGATGCTGATTTAGTAGCCGCCGTGAAGCAAGGTGTGTTGCTGTGTATGAGCAATAGCGGTCAGTCTTGCGATGCGCCGACTCGAATGTATGTTCCACGTCAGCATTATCAACGAGCTTTAGCCATCGCTAAAACGACAGCCGAAAATTTGGTAATCGGTGATCCAGCCGACCCAACGACTGATTTAGGGCCAGTGATTAGTCAAGCGCAATACGAGCGGATTCAGACTTTAATTCAGGCTGGCTTGGATGAAGGTGCAAGCTTAATCTGTGGTGGTTTAGGTCAGCCAGCGCAGTTAAGAGCTGAGTTGGCTGAAGGCCATTATGTGCAAGCGACAGTGTTTGGTGATGTAGAGCAGTGGATGCGGATTGCGCGTGAGGAAATCTTTGGCCCGGTGTTGGTGATTTTGCCTTATGACAATGAAGCGCAATTAATCGAATTCGCCAATGATAGCCCGTATGGCTTGTCGGCTTATATTTCAGGTAGTGATCCAGCACGTATGCAGCGGATTGCACGCCAATTAAAAGCCGGGCAAGTTCAGTTAAATTATCCCGAGTGGGATTTAGAGGCTCCTTTTGGTGGTTATAAGCAATCCGGCAATGGGCGTGAATATGCTCAATGGGGCTTACGCGACTTTTTGGAAACTAAAGCCATTATTGGCTAAGCTTTTGTATCGACTATTCACAACAGGCTAGCAGCAAATGAAATATGGATATATTGGTCTGGGCAATTTGGGTGGGCACTTAGCGGCCAGCTTAGTGCGTGCAGGTTTTGATCTAACCGTTCATGATAAAAATCCGGCTTTAGCTGAACGGCATTTGGCTTTAGGCGCTCACTGGGCAGCCAGCCCCACACAGCTTGCTCGCGAAGTCGATGTCGTATTGACCTGTCTACCTTCGCCTGTAGTCAGTGCGCTGGTCTTACAAGAATTGATCGCTGCCAACAAGCCCGGTTTGCAGTGGCTAGAAATGTCCACTTTAGGGCGCGATGAAATTCAAACCTTAGCTCAACAATCGCATGCTGCCGGTATCCAAGTGTTAGAGTGTCCTGTAACGGGTGGAGTACATTTAGCCGCCCAAGGCAAAATCACTGTGATTGTGGGTGGAGATCAGGCTTTATTTGAACAGCATCGTCCTGCCTTTGAGGCGATGGGTGATAAGCTCTTTTACATGGGGGCATTAGGCAGTGCGGCCATCATTAAAGTCATCACTAATATGTTGGCCTTCATTCATTTGGTCGCCGATGGCGAAGCTTTAATGCTAGCTAAACGCGGTGGCTTGGATTTAGCGCAAGCATGGGCAGTGATTAAAGCGAGCAGTGGGAATAGCTTCGTGCATGAAACCGAAGGTCAGCTAATCTTAAATGGCAGCTATGACATCGCTTTCACAATGGATTTAGCACTCAAAGATTTGGGCTTCGCTTTAAATTTTGGTCGTGAGTTTGAAGTGCCCTTAGATTTGGCAGGTTTGACGCAACAGACCTTTGTGAAAGGCAAGGCAGCCTATGGTGGACAAGCTCAATCTACGCAAATTGTGAAATTGCTCGAAGATGTGCTGCAAACTGATTTGCGGGCGGCAGGTTTCCCAAGTCGCTTGGAGTAGTGCTTGCCTCACAGTGCTAGCTAACAGATTTAAGTAAGCCCTAGTCTTGATTTATATCAAATCTATTCTTTTTTATTAAATCGGCCTAACTTATCTGTTAGCTTTAGCTACTAATTAAGCTGGAACGTTAAATTACAATTAAGCATTTGGGTATAAATTACATTTTCTTTTTTAAAAAAACGCTAAACTTCGTATAGGCTTGCTATTTTGGTAAGCTAGCTTAAGGCCTCATGCTAGGCTTAGTTTTAATATTTTTAATAGTGTCTTTGAACGTATGATCTTATTACCTGAGCAAGTTAGCCATTTTAATGAAAATGGCTATTTAGTTTTTGATACACAAATTCCAAATAGTACGTTAGATAGCATTGCAGAGCGCCTAGCCCCTTACTGGGGGCATGATGGTAAAAAGTTCGAGGGTGCACCTTATGCAGACTTTAATCGCATTCAAGATGGTTGGTTGGTCGATGAAAATATTAAATCCATCGCAACTTTTCCGCCTATCTTAGGTGCTTTAAAAGAGCTCTATGGGCGCAAGCCTCTACCTTTTCAAACTTTAAACTTTTATAGAGGCACTGAGCAAAAGCTTCACTCAGATAGCATCCATTTCAATTCAGAGCCTTTTGGCTTGATGTGCGGTGTATGGGTGGCATTTGAAGATATTGGTATGGAGCAGGGGCCGTTGCTCTATTATCCGGGCAGCCAGAAATTGCCTGAGATGAATTTCGAGGATGTCGGTTTAACGCCTGACTATATTTACTATAACATGTACGAAGCGTATTTAGAGCAGCTAGTTCAAGACAAAAATATGCAACCTGCTTATGGAGTGATGAAAAAGGGGCAAGGTTTAATTTGGGCAGCTAATCTACTGCATGGTGGTTCTAAGCAGACTAATAAAGCACTCACCCGCCAATCACAGGTAACGCATTATTATTTGCAAGGTGCGAAGCCGTGGCGGCCAGGGCATAGCAAAGAAACACGTAGCTATTTCACCCCTGAGTGGATTCCCTATGAAGCTCCTAAGCTTAGTTTGAGCGAACGCCTCTTAAGCTGGTTTAAGAGCTAATGGATTTAGACTTTTGTCTTGAAAATCTAAGGAAGTTTGGCATAAAACTTGCGGGCAAGTGCATAGATGAGTATTCTGCCGGTTTTTAATTAAACTATGTGATCCTTGGTATGGATCACCACTGGAGAATAATAATGCCTGCCATTACTCTACCGGATGGGAGCTTACGCTCCTTCGATCACCCCGTCTCTGTTGCTGAAGTTGCCGCCAATATCGGTGCAGGGCTTGCGAAAGCTGCGCTTGCTGGCAAAGTTAATGACCAATTAGTCGATACTAGCTATGTCATTCATCAAGATAGCAAGCTAGCCATCATTACTGCTAAAGACCCAGAAGGTGTGGATATCATTCGCCATTCCTCTGCGCATTTAATGGCACAAGCCGTGAAGCAGCTGTTCCCTGAGGTGCAAGTCACTATCGGGCCAACCATTGAAAATGGTTTTTATTATGACTTTGCAAGCCCGCAGCCATTTACGCCGGAAGATTTAGTGGCGATTGATGAGCGCATGCAAGAGTTAATTCGCCAAGATATTCCAGTAGAACGTAGCACCCTGTCACGGGATGAAGCGGTTAGCTTTTTCAAAAGTATGGGCGAGTTTTATAAAGCAGAGATCATTGAAAGTATTCCTGTTGGTGAAACTTTATCTTTATATCGTCAAGGTGATTTCATCGACTTATGCCGTGGGCCACATGTACCTAGTACTGGCAAAATTCCAGCGGTAAAGGTGATGAAAGCAGCGGGCGCTTATTGGCGCGGTGATGCTAAAAACGCGATGTTACAGCGCGTGTATGGTACTGCTTGGGCGAATAAGAAAGATCTGCAAGGCTATCTAACTTTCTTGGAAGAAGCTGAAAAGCGTGATCATCGTAAAATTGGCCGCCAGTTAGATCTCTTCCATCTGCAAGATGAAGCGCCGGGTCAAGTATTTTGGCATGAAAAAGGCTGGACGATTTACCAAGCGATTGAGCAATACATGCGCAAAAATCTGCGCGAACGTGCTTATAAGGAAATTAAAACTCCACAGCTAGTAGATTTTTCTTTGTGGGAGCGGTCTGGTCACGCCGGTAAGTATCGCGAAAATATGTTCGTGGTGGATGTGGAAGAGCGTTCTTTCGCAATGAAACCGATGAATTGCCCTTGCCATATTCAAGTCTACAATCAAGGCTTAAAAAGCTACCGTGATTTACCACTGCGCTTAGCTGAGTTTGGTTCTTGCCATCGGAATGAATTTTCCGGCGCACTGCATGGTTTAATGCGGGTGCGGGGTTTTGTGCAAGATGACGCCCATATTTTCTGTACTGAAGAGCAAATTCAAGGTGAAGTCGTTAGCTTCATTGATTTTCTGCATGATGTTTATAAAGATTTCGGTTTTAGCGATGTCATTTATAAGCTCTCAACTCGCCCTGAACAGCGCGTTGGTTCCGATGAGGTTTGGGACAAAGCTGAAAAAGCGTTAGCGGATGCGCTGGATGCAAAAGGTTTACCTTGGGAAGAGCAACCTGGTGAAGGTGCTTTCTATGGGCCAAAGATTGAATTCACTTTAAGAGATAGCATCGGTCGTCACTGGCAATTAGGGACTATTCAAGTCGATTTCTCAATGCCTGCCCGTTTGGATGCACAATATGTGGCTGAAGATGGATCACGTAAAGTGCCAGTCATGCTACATCGTGCTATCCTTGGTTCCTTCGAGCGCTTTATTGGTATTTTGATTGAGCACTACGAAGGAAAATTCCCCACTTGGCTCTCGCCTGTGCAGGTCGCAGTGCTAAATATTACTGATAATCAGGCTGAATTCGTGAAAATGGTGGAAAAACAGCTACGTAATCAGGGTATCCGTGCTGTAGCGGACTTGAGAAATGAGAAGATTGGCTTTAAAATCCGCGAACATACAATGCAGCGGGTTCCTTATTTGTTAGTCATTGGGGATCGTGAAGTCGAAACACAATCGGTTGCTGTGCGTACGCGTTCAGGTAAAGACCTTGGGGTCATGACTATTTCTGAAATTCAGCAAAAATTGCTAGCAGAAATCGCCAACCACAACACGATTGATTTGGAGGAATAAACTTATCGCTCTGGAAAAAGAACATCGCATTAATGAAGAAATTCGAGTCCCTAAGATTCGTTTAATTGATGTAGATAATGAAAATAAAGGAATTATTTCCACCTCTGAAGCCCTTGCGATGGCAAGTGAAGCAGGCTTGGATTTAGTGGAGATTTCCCCTACTGGCAAGCCGCCTGTTTGTCGGATCATGGATTACGGTAAATTCCGTTTCGATGAAAGCAAAAAAGCGGCTGAGGCACGTAAAAAACAAAAGCAAGTCCAAGTCAAAGAGATTAAGTTCCGCCCCGGTACAGACGAAGGCGATTACAAAATCAAATTGAAGAAGCTTACTGAGTTTTTAGACGAAGGTGATAAAGCTAAAGTAACGGTTCGCTTCCGCGGTCGTGAAATGGCTCACCGCGAATTGGGTATGGAAGTACTCAAGCGTGTTGAAACCGACCTGATCGAGCTAGGCGTCGTTGAGCAATTTCCAAAGCTCGAAGGCCGGCAGATGGTCATGGTGATGGCACCGAAGAAAAAAATATAGAAGTTTGAGTTTTAAAACTTGAGCTTTTCCTCATCCAAGCAAGGTTAGGCACTCTTGCTGGATGTTTTATCAATCCTCTGTTAAAGGAGACTAAGATGCCTAAGATGAAAAGCAGCAGCGGAGCTGCAAAGCGCTTCAAGAAAGCTGCTAATGGTACGTTTAAGCGCAAGCAATCTCACCTGCGCCATATCCTCACTAAGAAAACGACTAAGCGTAAACGTCAATTACGCGTTGGTGAAAATCGTGTTTCTGCGGTTGATACCCCAATGATTAATCGTTTGCTGCCGTACGCTTAAGGAGGACAGGATAGATGGCAAGAGTTAAACGTGGTGTACAGGCGAGTGCCCGTCACAAGAAGATAATGAAGTTGGCGAAAGGTTATTATGGTGCCCGTAGCCGTACTTATCGTGTAGCCCATCAAGCAGTAATCAAAGCAGGTCAATACGCTTATCGTGACCGTCGTCAGAAAAAACGTCAATTCCGCGCTCTGTGGATTGTGCGGATTAATGCGGCAGCACGACTGTCTGGTTTGTCTTACAGCCGTTTCATGAATGGCTTAAAGAAGGCAAATATTACTGTTGACCGTAAGGTTCTCGCTGATCTTGCAGTACATGATATTGCTGCCTTTGGACAGATTGCTGAAAAAGCAAAAACTGCCTTAGCTGGTTAATCATCCTGCTGTAAAGCAAGACTGTTACTAATACAAAAAGCGGGGAAGGTTTTGCCTCTCCCCGCTTTTTGTTTTTCTGAAAATCGTAACTAAAAGGAAAGCATTGTGCAAAGTTTGCTAGAACTGATGGGTACTGCCCATGAGCAAATCTCCAGTGCCAGCAATTTGGCCAGCCTTGATCAGATTCGCGTGCAGTATTTGGGCAAAACCGGACTGATCACTGAGCAACTCAAACAACTGGTTCAATTGCCACCTGAAGAGCGTAAAGCGGTGGGTCAAGAGATTAATTTGGCGAAACAAGCGCTCGCCAGTGCCATTGATTTGCGCCGTGATAGCTTGCAAGCCGACGCCTTGAATATGCGTTTAGCGGCTGAATCTGTGGATGTGACTTTGCCTGGGCGGCGGATGGATACCGGCGGTTTACATCCAGTCACTTTGACTATTCAACGCATGCAAGAAATCTTCGCTCAGCTTGGTTTTGCTTTAGCGGAAGGCCCGCAGATTGAAGACGATTTTCACAACTTTACGGCCTTAAATGTACCTGCTAATCACCCTGCACGGGCGATGCAAGATACTTTTTATTTAGAGAATTTTGGTACAGAAGAGCCGCTGCTACTACGCACGCACACTTCTTCTGTGCAGATTCGTTATATGGAAGCGCAGCAGCCACCGATTCGGATTATCGCACCGGGGCGAGTCTATCGCTGCGATTCGGATATGACGCATAGCCCCATGTTCCATCAAGTGGAAGGCTTGATGGTGGATAAGGATATTACTTTCGCCGATTTGAAAGGCATTCTGGATGAGTTTTTCCGCGCCTTTTTTGAAGACGATGGCATCAAAATGCGCTTTCGTGCCAGCTTCTTCCCCTTCACTGAACCTTCAGCGGAAACTGATATTACTTGTGTGCATTGCCACGGTGCCGGTTGCCGCGTGTGTAAAAATACAGGCTGGTTAGAGGTGATGGGTTGTGGCATGGTGCACCCCAATGTTTTAAAGCACGTCGGGATTGATAGTGAACAATACACCGGCTTTGCCTTTGGCATGGGTGTTGAGCGCTTGGCGATGCTGCGCTATCAGATTAATGATTTACGGGTTTTATTTGAAAATGATGTCCGTTTCTTACGGCAATTTCACTAAGGGCTAACAGGATTCAAACATGAAAATCAGTGAACAATGGTTACGTGAATGGGTTAATCCTGCGCTGAGCTTGGATGAAATTAACCATAAATTGACAATGGCAGGCTGCGAAGTCGAAGGTGTTGCACCGGTTGCCACCGATTTCAGCGATGTGATCGTTGGGCAGATTGTCGAGATTGCGAAGCATCCTGATGCAGACAAATTAAACGTTTGTAAAGTCGATAACGGTCAAGGCGAACTCCTGCAAATCGTGTGTGGCGCGCCGAATGCACGGGCTGGCTTAAAAGCACCTTTAGCTTTGATTGGTGCTGAGTTGCCGATGCCCGATGGTAAGCCCTTAAAGATTAAAAAGGGCAAGCTACGTGGAATTGAATCTTGCGGCATGCTTTGCTCAGCCTCTGAACTGGGGATGGCTGAAAAATCCGAAGGTTTATTGGAGCTGCCAGAGGATGCGCCACTGGGTGTTTCGGTGCAGGACTATCTGAAGTTAGCGGATAAAATCGTTGAACTGAATGTGACGGCGAATCGTGGTGATTGGCTGAGTATGGCGGGTGTGGCGCGTGAAGTGGGTGTGCTCACAGGTACAAGTCTGGCTCCGCCAGCCATTGCTGAGCAAGCTAATCAACACACTGACAGCTTAAAAATCAGTTTGCCTGCTGCCGATAGCTGCCCGCGTTATGCAGGGCGGATTATTCGCAATGTGAATCCTACTGCGAAAACACCACTATGGATGAAAGAGAAATTGCGACGCTTAGGTGTGCGTAGTTTGTCGCCAGTGGTGGATGTGACCAATTACATCCTGCTAGAGCTAGGCCAACCAATGCATGCTTTTGACTTGGATAAGCTTAAAGGTGGCATCCAAGCACGCTATGCAACTGAAGGCGAGCAGCTAGTTTTATTAGATGATCAAACCGTCAGTTTAACTAGCGATACTTTAGTGATTGCTGATGCTGAAAAAGCAGTGGCTTTAGCAGGCATCAAAGGTGGGATGGCTACCGCGGTCAGCAATACCACTCAAAATATTTTTTTAGAAAGCGCGCATTTCCGTGCTGAAAAATTACGTGGGCAAGCCCGCCGCTATGGTTTACAGACAGATGCTTCTTATCGCTTCGAGCGTGGGGTGGCGGCTGATTTGCCACGTCAAGCTTTAGAGCGTGCTACTCAGTTAATTGTCGAAATTTGTGGCGGTTCCGTAGGCCCCGTGGTGGATGTTTGTGCGGATGATCATTTGTTAGCTCGCCCTAGTGTGAATCTGCGGCGTGAGCGAATTAAGCGCATTTTAGGCGTCACGATTGCGGACAGCACTATTGAAGATATTTTACAGCGCTTAGGTTGTGAGCTAGCAAGCCATCCAACGGGCTGGGTGGTCAAACCACCGCATAGCCGCTTTGATATCACCATCGAAGAAGATTTGGTTGAGGAATTAGCGCGGGTCTATGGCTATGACAATATTCCAGCTGCCTTGAAAGCGATGCAGCCTAAGCTTACGGTCACGCTGGAAACTGAAAACCCTTTAAGTCAGTTGCGTGCGCCCTTGCTTGCCAATGGCTATCAAGAAGCAGTGACTTATAGTTTCGTTGACCCTACGATTGAGGGTTTGCTGTCGCCGGGGCATGAGTCGATTGTGCTGGCGAATCCCATTTCAGCTGAATTAAGCCATATGCGTAGCACGGTTTGGTCAGGCTTATTACGTGCAGTCGAAAACAACTTAAATCGTCAACAAACGCGAGTACGTTTATTTGAAGTTGGGCCAGTGTTCAGCAAAAATGAGGCTGGAATTCAACAGCAAGATAAAATTGCGGGAATTATTACCGGCTCGGTGTTTCCTGAGCAATGGAGTCAAGCAAATCGTGCGGTAGACTTCTATGATATTAAGGGTGATGTTGAGGCAATTTTGGCGCAAGCGAATGCACAAAAATTCTATTTCGTGCCCGTCGCTCATCCCGCTTTACATCCTGGACAATCAGCCGAAATCGCAACTGATAAGGAAGTGGTTGGTTGGGTCGGTGCTTTGCATCCCGCTTTAGAGGCCAAGCTGGGTTTTGGACAAAATGTATTCTTATTTGAGCTTGATTTAAAAGCATTACAAGGCCGTAGTTTGCCAGTGTATCAAGCTGTCAGTAAGTTCCCGATGATTCGACGTGATCTGGCTTTAGTAGTCGATCGCTCCGTATTAGCAATTGCTTTGGATCAAGCCATTGCCAAGGTTGCACCGCCTAGCTTAATCCGCTGGGAGGTTTTTGATGTATATACCGGCAAAGGTATTGCAGAGCATCAAAAAAGTGTAGCTATAAGCTTGATTTTGCAAGAGCCTTCACGCACCCTTGAAGATAGTGAGGTTACGAGGATCGTAGGAGAGGTTATGGCGTCATTACAGGAAAAAACGGGTGCAACCCTACGTTAATAAGGAGAAGTAACAATGGTGACGACGTTGACCAAAGCGGATATGGTCGAGCATTTATATGAAGAGCTTGGACTCAATAAGCGTGAAGCCAAGGATTTGGTGGAGATGTTTTTTGAGGAAGTCCGTTTGGCATTAGGACAGGGGCAAAATGTGAAATTATCGGGTTTTGGTAATTTTATGCTGCGTGATAAAACACAACGCCCGGGGCGCAATCCGAAAACAGGTGAAGATATTCCGGTTGATGCACGGCGTGTAGTCACTTTCAGACCCGGCCAAAAACTAAAACAACGAGTCGAGGCTTATGCAGGAAGCGCAGATACCGAATAGTGAGTTGCCTGCCATCCCATCGAAACGCTACTTCACTATTGGTGAAGTTAGCGATTTGTGTAGTGTAAAAGCGTATATCTTACGTTATTGGGAACAGGAGTTTCCTTCACTCAAACCGATGAAACGGCGTGGAAATCGCCGTTATTATCAGCGTGAAGATGTATTGATGATTCGCCAAATTCGTGGCCTTCTGTATGAAGAGGGCTATACAATTAGTGGGGCGCGCCAGAAGTTGCTAGGTAGTGCTGATGAATTTACTGTAGTTCATGAAGTACAAGCTGATGGCGATGTTTTAGCACAAGTTATTCAAAGTTTAGAAGAGGTACTTGTTACCCTCAAATCTTAAACTTCTTGTTGAGATCAGAGGCAGTATAGAGTAACCTTGCATTCCTTTCCGGTCGGGGCGTAGCGCAGCCTGGTAGCGCACCACAATGGGGTTGTGGGGGTCGGAGGTTCAAATCCTCTCGTCCCGACCATCTAAGTTTTCCTAAATATCTAATTTATCTCATGCCTTTTATTCTATGGCCATCTTTAGCGCTAAATCTAACTAATATCATTGTTAATTAAACCATTTAAAGCCCCAATCTGTGTTGGTGTTGTCCTATCTATTATGTAAATGCTAGCTTTGATATAGTTAAAATCATGAGAAATTTGAAGTAATCTCAGTAACTTATTTATTGCTTGCTAAAGTCTGGAGTCCTAGGTTCTTATGTCGGCTAAACAATACTGGGGTGATTTAATCGGTGGCGGGCTTCTATTAGGAGAAAGCAGGTTAGTTGCGGGAGTATTGCTTAACGATTTTTGTGCATTAGATTGGCGAAACCAATTTATGGTAGATAATATTTTAAAAAAGACCTCGCATCACACCTCTCTTCGTTATGCCCAAACTATCCGAAAGCGTTTAGATCCATTAGGTAAAGAATTCATACAAACAGTAGTAATGGCATCAGGGCTTGAGTATAAACAATTAATTTTGTTAGCAACTTTAATCCACTCGCCAATACTTGCTGATTTTATGTCAATAGTAATTAAAGATCATAAAAGGCTTTATAAAAGCAGACTTTCTTTAGATGCTTGGGATGTTTTTATTAATGAAAAATTACAGCTAGCACCTCATTTGGCGGTTTTTTCTGCATCAACATCCAAGAAAATTGGTACCAATGTGGTGCGGATTCTTGTTGAAAGTGGCTATTTGAACTCTAATCATCAACGTGAGTTTCAGCCTATATATATTTTACCTGAAACTCGCAAGTGGATACTTAATTTTAATCGCCACGATCTGGAAGATGCTATCGAATGCACAGTTTAACTTACCTGCAAAACCGATTAGATTTAATTCATAAACGTTTGGAAGATTCGCGTTTTCTGAACAATGATGGCTTGGGTAATGAAATTGGCTTTTGGGTGTTTGAACACCCTGCTGAGTATGAATTGCAGGTGCGCCAATATATTATGATTCTGATGGAAAAATTGCAAAAGCGTAACCATCGATTTGTTTGTGCAAGTATTTTCCAGATATTAGTGGATATGCTGATGTCACGAGGGTTGTTAGAACGCACTTTTGAGCGTGAACGCCAAGTGGGTTCGGATGCCTTACAGAAAGCGCTTGCTGGACCACTCAGCCAGGACAAAGTAGCCCGTTATCTAGCGGATCAGCTCAAACCGGAAACCCAAGAGTTCGTCATTCTTTGGGGCTTGGGCAGTGCCTGGCCATTGGTACGTGGGCATGAGTTGCTCAGCGCCTTACAGGATGTCATGGGCAAAACACCACTGTTGCTGTTTTACCCTGGTACATACAGTGGGCAAGATTTGCATCCGTTCGGTTTAGTGGAAGCACGTAACTATTATCGTGCCTTCAAATTAGTGCCAGAAGACGGTAAAACCGTAGTAGCTATCTAACCATAAGCATTAAGGGCTCGCATGAACGTTGAACATATTTTCAATAAACCATTGACCCGTGATATCAATGGGGTAGTCAAGGCTGAACAACTCGATAATGCTAGTGTTTATGTAGAGCTGGATGAATATGTAGTGACGCGGGAATTGGAGCGGCATTTCCGCCATTTCTTTGAAACCTATACACCCGCGCTGAAAAACCGCAATGCGGCTACCGCAGGCAAAGTCGGGGTGTGGGTATCTGGCTTTTTTGGTTCGGGGAAATCACATTTTATCAAGATACTGTCATACCTGCTAGAAAACCGGGTGACGGAAAAAAGCGGGCAGCAACGCCATGCCATTGATTTTTTCCACGACAAACGCGGCAGCGGGGATATAGACAGCACCTTGTTTGGTGATATCCATGCCGCTGCCCATCATGCCGCCGATGTCATCCTGTTTAACATTGACTCCCGCGCCAATACCGATGATCAGGATAACGCCATCCTCAAGGTATTCCTGAAAGTGTTCAATGAGCGCGTGGGCTATTGTGCTGATTTCCCTCACATTGCTCATCTGGAGCGGGAACTGGATAGCCGGGGGCAATATCAGGCTTTCAAGGTGAAATTCGCTGACTTGACGGGTTCAACGTGGGAACAGGAACGTGACGCTTTCGACTTTTACCGTGATGAGCTGATGGCAAGTCTGGCAGCCGCCAGCAAGCAGAGTGAGCCTTCAGTACGGCAGTGGGTCGAGCAACTGGAAAAGAATTTCCCGCTCGACATCCGCAACTTCTGCAAGTGGGTCAACGACTACATCGACCACCATGGCGGGCGCAATGTGCTGTTTCTGGTGGATGAAGTCGGGCAGTTCGTGGGTAAGAACTCGCAGATGATGCTCAAACTGCAAACCATTACCGAGGATTTGGGCACGTATTGTGGCGGGCGGGCCTGGGTCATCGTCACGGCGCAAGCCGATATTGACGCTGCTATCGGTCAGCTCAATAAAAACCAAGGCGATGACTTTTCCAAGATTCAGGGGCGGTTTTACACCCGCTTGCAGCTTTCCAGCACCAATACGGCGGAAGTTATCCAGAAACGTTTGTTGGAAAAAACCGGGCCCGCCAAAACACAACTGGAGGCCATTTTTGCCGACAAGGGCGACATCCTGCGCAACCAGCTCAGTTTTGACAAGACCACCACGGCAGAACTCAAGGGCTATACCGATGCCCGTTCATTCGTTGATAACTACCCCTTCATCCCTTATCACTATCCGCTGGTGCAGAAAGTATTCGAGTCTATCCGTACCAAGGGGGCAACTGGCAAGCATTTGGCAATGGGTGAGCGCTCTCTGCTGGATGCCTTTCAGTCAGCTGCTAAGCAGGTCAAGGATCAGGGGTTGGATGTGCTGATTCCGTTCCACCGCTTCTACGCACCGATTGAAAGTTTCCTCGAGCCTGCCGTTAAACGCACCATTGACCAAGCCTGTGAATTGGACTCTCTGACCGCGTTTGATGCCGAGATTCTCAGAACCTTGTTCCTGATCCGCTATGTGGAAGCGGTCAAAAGCACGCTGGACAATCTGGTCACGCTGTCGGTTGCGCAGATTGACACCGACAAGTTGGCGTTGCGCTACCAGATTGAAGACAGCCTGAACCGGCTGGAGCGGCAATTACTGATTGCCCGCAATGGTGACGAATTCATTTTCCTGACCAATGAAGAAAAGGAAATCGAGAACGAAATCCGCCACACCGAAATCGAGTCATCCGAACAGACCCATAAGCTGTCGCAGATGGTGTTTGATACCCTGCTACAACGGCAATCGAGGTATACCTATCCAGTCAATAAACAATCTTACGATGTGAGTCGCTTTTGTAACGGGCATCCGCGTGATGGTGTAAACCTGAATGATTTGGTTGTTAAAGTCGTATCACCACTGGACCCAGCCTATGACAGTTTTAATCAGGAGAGCAATTGCCTGAAACACTCGTTGGAGAATGATGGCTGTATACTGATTAAACTGGGGGAAAACAAGCGCCTGTGGGATGAATTGACGACCTACATCAAGACTGAGCGCTTTCTGAAGGTGGTATCCGGTCAACGCCCGGAACAGGAGCATTTGTTACGTGACAAGGCAATGGAAAACAACCAGCGCGAGAAACGTTTGCATACCGAATTCACTGCCTTGTTCACGGATGCGGATGTTTACGCTATCGGTACAAAGCTGCAACCGAAAAACACCACGCCCTCCGTTATGCTGGATGAGGCGTACCGCTATGTGATCGAAAACACCTTCAGCAAGCTGAATATGCTGCGCCCGACCCAAGGTGAGATCAATCGTGAACTGCAAGCCGTGCTGACTGCCGATGATGTGGCACAACTGGGGCTAGACTTGAATGCACCAGAATGCAACCCAGAAGCCATGCGCGAAATCGAGATGTTCGTCAGCCTGAAAATCAGCCGCAATGACGCGGTGTATTTGAAGGATGTGCTGACCCAATTTACCCGCCGTCCGTATGGTTGGCAGGAAAACGAAATCCTGTTGCTGGCGGCAAGGCTGGGATTACTGGGCAAAATCAGTTTCACCCTGCATGCCGCTGAGTTGCCACTGAAAAAGGCTTATCAACCGTTTACCAGCGTGCGTTCGCGGGCTGAAATCCGCCTGCAGAAAATCCGCCAGCATGACGAACACCAGCTTCAGAAAGCGGCTGCATTGGTGAAAAGCCTGTTCCAGAAGCCGTTCACGGGTTCGGGGGAAAAAGAACTCGCGGAACTGATCCGCCGTGAACTGAACCAATGGCATGACAGCCTAAGAACCTTCCGCAGCAAGGCGCAGACGGGCAAGTACCCCGGCAAGGCTGACATCGACAAGGGCATTGCGCTGGTGGCAGGCTTGTTGGAACAAGGTGGCAGCTATGTCCTAATCGAACGGATGCTGCAAGACGGCAGTGCGTTGGAAGACTTTGCCGAAAACTTTGAGGATCTGGATAACTTCTACAACAGCCAATTCCAGACATGGCAGACACTGACAAGCGCCCTGCATGACCAATTTAAGGTCAACTGGCAAGCCTTGGAAAAAGATGACAGCGCCCGTAATGCCGTCGCGGAACTGGAAGGCATCTACAACAGCACCACACCTTATGGGCAATTGCGGCGCATCAGCCCGCTGATTGAGCAGGTGCAAATCATCAATCAGCAATTGCTGGCGGAAAAACGCAGCCATGCACTGGAGCGAGTGGGCTTACGCATCAATAATATTACCGCAGCCTTACAAGCTGCTGATGCGCCATCAGAGTTACAAAACCGTGCATTGCACCCCTTGCAGCAATGCCGCCAGACGATTGAGAAAACCCATTCTATTCCGCTAATCCTCTCCCAGCAGACTGAAGCGGTCACATTGGAAGATGATGCTTACGAACTCATCAACCGCCACATTGAGGCCAAGGCAAAACAACCACCTCCTACGCCCAAACCCATTTCCGGCACAGAGAGCACTCCCCCCAAACCGCAGCCCAAACCCGTCACGCCTGCCAAACTGACCATTACGGTACGGGCAGCCGGAAACAGTGGTGATGAAGTGGTGCTGGAAACCGAAGCGCAAGTGGAAGGGTATATCCGCCAATTGCAGGATAAATTGCTAACCGTGGTACAAGCAGGGAATCGGGTGCGGGTGAAATGACAAAGCCTAGAAAATTCCATATACTTCCATTTTTCGGAAGTTTTGGGAATTAATGGATGCAAGCATTAACCGAAAAAATCCTGGAGCAGCAATTAGGCGAGCGAGTGTTGAGCGATATTCAACTGGCCAGGATTTTGGGTGGTAGCGATGCCAGACGTTATGGCAGCGTCAACCGTGCCTTGCGTGCTGGGGAGTTGCAGCATGTAAAACGTGGGTTGTACCTGTTGAACCCCCGTTTTCGCCATGATCCGGTTCACCCGTTTGCCTTGGCGCAAGCATTGCTCCCCACCAGTTATGTGTCGTTTGAATCCGCCTTGTCTTACCACGGATGGATTCCTGAGGCGGTGTACACGACCGCATCCGTGACGCATGAACGCAAATCCAGACGCTATGAGCTGGAAACGTTGGGGTGCTTTACCTTTCAGCCTTTGGCTATCCAGCCCGGTTATTTTCTGGAACAAGTGGAGCGTCTCCAACTGACGGGGCAGACACTATTACTCGCCAAGCCGTTACGGGCGCTGATGGATTGGGTCTGTCTGCGTAAGCTGGCATGGCAAGGGTTAGACGTGTTGCTGGAGGGAATGCGGCTGGATGAGGATGTGCTGCAACAGCTTGATTCAAGCGTGACAGCGGCAGACATTAGCGCGTTGGCGCAGGTGTATAAGCATCAACGGGTGCGTGATTATTTACAGCATTTTGCCCGCGAGTTGGGTATTACTCAGGAGCTTGCATGATTCACCTGATTCAACAACGGCTGGATCGCTACAAGGCCAGCAACCTGTTGGAAGAAGAACAAGCCACCAAGGAAATCCTGCAAGAACTGGCTTTATACGGTTTATGGCGGGCGGGTTTCTTTGAGGTCGCAGCCTTTCAGGGAGGAACCAGCCTGCGGATACTGCATCAGTTACCGCGTTTTTCGGAAGATCTGGATTTTATCCTCAAGCAGCCGGAGCCTAATTTTGTTTGGCAACCTTACTTGCAAGCCTTGCTGACCAGCCTTGAAACCTTTGGGCTAAAGCCGGAGGTGCTGGATAAAAGCCGCATGGAGCAACCGATCAAAAAAGCCGTGCTGAAAGATGATTCCATTTGCCAGCAACTCAACCTGTCATTTTACCCCAGCCAACGGGGCAGCAGTGCTACGCCACATAAACTCAAAATCAAGCTGGAAATTGATGTCAACCCACCCGCCGGTTCGGGTTATGGCTACCGCTATCTGGATTTTCCGCTGGATTTCGAGGTGTGCCATCAGGATTTACCCAGCAATTTCGCCCTGAAAATCCATGCGCTGTTATGCCGCCCCTACGTGAAAGGGCGGGATTGGTATGATTTCAATTGGTATGTGAAACAGGGCGTGCAACCCAATCTGCTGCATTTGCAAGCCGCCTTGCAGCAGGCTGGGCCTTGGCAGGGACAGAACCCGCCGGTCGATGCGGCTTGGCTGCAACAGGCATTGCTGGAGCGGATTGCCACCATTGACTGGAAAGCTGCCGTGCAGGATGTGGAGCGTTTTGTGTCTGTCCATGAACAACCCAGCTTGCGGTTGTGGAGTGAACGCTTTTACACGCAACGGGTGGAACAACTCTTCAAGGAAACCCCATGAACACCGCCAAAATCAAAGCCTACGCCCCCGCTGCCCGCCGTGACTTTATCGCTGCGGTCACCCAGCGTTTTAATCTGTTGGGTATCCGGGCGGACAAGCAAGGCAAGTTACAAGTCGAGCCTGCTACGGTCACGGGGTCGGTGCTGCAAATCGGCGGGCAGACCTTCGATGTGAAACTTGCCGGTGCGCGGGAGCAGCTGGTGGTTCGCGCCCAAAACGTCGGGATGACTGCGCTGGTGGAGTGGGTGGCGTATACATGGTTTAACCGTTTGTGTGCCATCCGTTTTATGGAGTTGCAGGACGGCAATTATTTGGAGCATGGGTTTCGGGTATTGTCGCATCCGGAGCAGGTTAAGGGTTTTCAGGTGCTGGATCATGTACCGGAGGTGGCGGCGGCGTTGGGGCTGGATGGGGAGTATCTGGTCGGGCTGAAGCTGGCGGGGAATCAGGATGAAGCTTTATTCCGAGCTATCCTGCTCGGGCAGTGCCATGCATTGCATCAGGCGATGCCGTTTTTGTTCGAGGCGCTGGAGGATGATACGGAGCTATTGTTGCCAGATAACCTGACGCGCACGGATTCGTTGTTGCGTCCGCTGGTGGATAGTATCCCCGAAAGCGATTGGCAGCAGGTGGAGGTGATCGGTTGGTTGTATCAGTTTTATATTGCCGAGCGTAAAGATCAGGTGATTGGGAGTGTGGTGAAAAGTGAGGACATCCCTGCCGCGACGCAGTTGTTTACGCCGAACTGGATTGTGCAGTATCTGGTGCAGAACTCCATCGGGCGGCAGTGGTTGCAGACCTATCCGCAGTCCGGTTTGCAGGCGCAGATGCCGTATTACATCGCGCCTGCGGAGCAGTCGGCAGAAGTCGCGGCGCAGTTGGCGGCGTTGACTCCGGTCAGTCTTGATCCGGAAGCCTTGAAGGTGCTCGATCCGGCGTGTGGGTCGGGGCATATTCTGGTGGAAGCGTACAAGGTCTTGAAGGCGATTTATCAGGAGCGCGGTTATCGGGATCGGGAGATTCCGCAGTTGATTCTGGAAAAGAATTTGTTCGGGCTGGATATTGATGAGCGGGCGGCGCAGTTGGCGGGGTTTGCGTTGTTGATGTTGGCACGGGCGGATGATAGGCGGATTTTTACGCGCAATGTGAAGCTGAATGTGGTGGCGCTTAAAGAACCCCCTTCCCCAGCCTTAGAAGAAACCCCTCCCACCAGAAGAAACCCCACCCCAGCCCTCCCCTTATCAGGGGAGGGAGCAAGAGGGGACTCTGCTTCTTGTCCCTCCCCTGATAAGGGGAGGTTAGGAGGGGTTTCTTCATTGCATTCATTGTGGCAAGCCCTCAACCTGCGGGGCGATTGGCAGAAAGGCACATCCGCTGACCTGTTTGGGGGTGGGCAGATGGCGTTGGGGGATGCAGCTAACGATCCGGTGTATCAACTGCTGTTGACGCTGGTGGGCTTGTTCCGCGAGGCCAAAACCTTTGGTTCGTTGATTGATGTGCCTGCCAAGCTGTTGGTGGAACTGCAAGCCTTGCGGGATAGGTTGGAGGCGTTGGCGGAACGCGGCGATACCCTACAGCAACCGGCAGCGCGGGTGCTGTTGCCGTTGGTGCGGCAAGCCATCATCCTTACGCAACGCTACGATGCCGTTGTCGCCAACCCGCCCTACATGGGCAGCAAGGGCATGAATGCCGACCTCAAAACCTTTGCGGGCAAACATTTCCCCAACAGCAAATCCGACCTGTTCGCCATGTTCATGGAACGCGCTTTCGGGCTGCTGACCACCAACGGCTATAACGCCCAAGTGAACATGCAATCGTGGATGTTCCTCTCCAGCTACGAAAAACTCCGTGAATCCCTGCTGGATACCCGCACCATCATGACAATGGCGCATTTAGGAGCGCGGGCATTCGGGCAAATCTCCGGTGAAGTCGTGCAAACCACCGCGTGGGTATTGGCAAAAGCACACCTTGCCGATTACCAACCCGTCTTTTTCCGCCTCATCGACGGCAACGAAGAAGAAAAACAACGCGCCTTACTCGCCCGTGAAAATCGCCACAGCCACACCCAACAAACCGACTTCAAAAAAATCCCCGGCAGCCCCATCGTTTATTGGATAAGTAGTAGAATTAGAAGTATTTTTGAAACTGAGCCAGCGCTGGGTAGCAAAATTGACGCAAGACAAGGATTAGGTAGTGGTGATGATTCAAAGTTTTTTCGTTTCTTTTGGGAAGTGAGTATTCATAAGACAGGTTTTGGTTTTGCTTCAGCAAAAAGTGGTTGGCTGCAAGGAAAAAAATGGTTTCCTTTAAATAAAGGTGGAACTTATAGAAAATGGTATGGAAATCAGGAATACTTGATAGCTTTTGATGAGATTAACAGAGATTTACTGAAGACGCTTGGTAATCATCTTCCTTCTGAAAATTTATATTTCAAACCATTTATAACATGGTCAGATATTACTTCTGCAAATAACTCATTTAGAAAATTTGATCAAGGATTTTTGTTTTCAAATACCGGTCATTGTGCATTCCCAAATAGTCAAGATGATGAACTTTTGCTTTTGGGCTATAGCAATAATAAATTTGTCAATATAATGACTAAAATATTAAATCCCACAATACACTTTCATGTCGGATATTTTAATCTTCTTCCATATCCAAGTAAAATATTTAATTTGGTTGGAAAAATTGTAGAAAAAATAATAAAAATTTCCAGAGTTGATTGGGATTCGTTTGAGGGGAGTTGGGATTTTGTGGGGAGTCCGTTGCTGGCGGCAAAGCGCGAGAGCGTGAAGCTGGCGTTTGCGGCATGGCAAGCAGAGAACACGGCAGCCGTAACAGAAATGCAGCGGCTGGAGGAGGAAAACAACCGCCTCTTCATCGACGCTTACGGCCTGCAAGACGAACTCACCCCCGACGTACCCCTCGAACAAATCACCCTCACCGTCAACCCCCGCTACCGCTACGGCGGCAACGCCACCCCCGCCGAACTGGAACAACGCTTCCAGTCCGACACCTGCGCCGAACTCATCAGCTACGCCATCGGCTGCATGATGGGTCGGTATCGAGTGGACAGGAAGGGGCTGATCTACGCCCACGCAGGCAATGTGGACTTCTGGAAGGTGTACGAAGAAACCCCTCCTAACCTCCCCTTATCAGGGGAGGAACCAGAAGCAGAGTCCTCTCTTGCTCCCTCCCCTGATAAGGGGAGGGCTGGGGTGGGGTTTCTTCTGGTGGGAGGGGTTTCTTCTAATGTTGGGGAAGGGGGTTCTTCTGCCTTCCCCCCCGACGACGACGGCATCATCCCTCTCACTGACCAAGAATGGTTCGCCGACGACACCACCAACCGCTTCCGCGAATTCGTGCGCGTGGTCTGGGGTGAAACCCGCGTGCAAGAGAACCTCGATTTCGTGGCGCAAAGTCTCACCCAATACGCCCTCAAACCCAAACGCGACGAAAGCAGCCTCGACACCCTCCGCCGCTACCTGTCGACGCAGTTCTACAAAGACCACCTACGCAGCTACAAAAAACGCCCGATCTACTGGCTATTCAGCTCCGGCAAGCACAAAGCGTTTGAATGCCTCGTCTACCTGCACCGCTACCACGCAGGCACACTCGCCCGGATGCGCACCGAATACGTCACCCCCTTACTTGGCAAATACAGCCACTACGCCGCGCAACTCGAACAACAGGAAGCCGCTGCCGACTCCACCGCCGAGAAAAGCCGCCTGAAAAAAGAACTCGCCCAGCTCGACAAGCAACGCGCCGAACTCCGCGCTTTCGACGACCAGCTCAAACACTACGCAGACCGGCGCATCACGCTCGATCTCGATGACGGCGTGAAGGTGAACTATGGTAAGTTTGGGGAGTTGCTGGCCGAAGTGAAGGCGGTAACAGGTGGGAAGGAGTAAAGGAGTAAATGATGAAAAAACTACCGATTGGCATGAGTACCTTAGCGGACATTATCAACGGCGGATATGTTTATGTGGACAAGACCCCCTATATTCAGCCGATGGTCGAATCTGGAAAATATTATTTCCTATCCCGCCCGCGCCGCTTCGGTAAATCGTTGTTGGTCGATACCCTGCACCAATTATTTGCAGGTAATGAAGCCTTGTTTGAGGGCTTGCATATTCATCCTTTGTGGGATTGGTTGGTACGCTATCCTGTTATCCGCATCAGTTTTGGTAGTGGTGTTCCTAGAAACAGAGTGGATTTGGAAAAGAATATCCAACGTCAATTACGGCGCAACCGGCAGCAACTGGGTCTTGCTAGCCTAGAGCAAGAGGATACTGTCTCAGGTGGTTTTGTTGACCTCATCCAGCAAGCGGCAGAGCACTACGGGCAACCCGTGGTGGTGCTGGTAGATGAATACGACAAACCCATGCTCGACAATATTGCCAATGATGCGATTGCAGCCGAGATGCGCGACGGCTTACGGGATTTTTATTCGGTGATCAAAGATAACGATGCCGACATTCGCTTTGCCTTTTTAACCGGAGTCAGCAAGTTCTCCAAAGTGTCGATCTTCAGCGGGCTAAATAACCTCAACGATATTTCAATGGATACCCGCTACAGTGCCTTGTGTGGATACACCCAAACCGAACTGGAACGTGATTTCGCCGAGCATTTGCAGGGTGCTGATTTTCCTGAAATCCGTGCTTGGTATAATGGCTATAAGTGGCTGGGAGACAGCGTTTACAACCCGTTTGATATTTTGCTGTTTATCGACAAGAACCGGGAGTATTTACCCTACTGGTTCAGTACCGGCACACCCACCTTTCTGGTGGAAATACTGAAGGCTCGCCATTTCCACCTGCCCGATCTGGAAGCTATCAAAATGGGGGCTAATGCGCTGGAAGCGTTTGACATCGGTAAAATCGAACTGGTGGCGCTGCTGTTTCAGACCGGCTACCTAACGATAAAGAACAAGGAAACCACCTTTGGCGGACAGCCTGAATACACCTTGGGCTACCCGAACCGGGAGGTGCGCTATAGTTTGAACCAGCATTTGCTGGAGCGTTATCTGCTGAATGGTTCACAAGAACGCCACTCAGTGTATAAAGCACTCCTGAACAATGACTTTACCGCACTGGAACGGCGTTTCCGCACCCTGTTTGATGAAATTCCCTATCAGAATCACACCAGAAACAGACTGGCCGATTATGAAGGCTATTATGCTTCCGTGATGTATGCATTTTTGTGCTCCCTAGGCATTGATACGCGGGCAGAAGAAAGCAGCAGCAAAGGGCGGGTTGATATGGCCTTGCGTTTCACGCTACCCGATGGACAAAAGCAGGTGTACATCTTTGAGTTCAAGATGGTGGAGGGCAGCGAAGGCAATGGCAGCGCAATGGCACAAATCAAGCAAAACGACTACGCCGCCCCCTACCGCGATGGGCAACACCGTATTTTCCTGATTGGCATGGAATTTAGTCAACAGGTGCGGAATATGGTGGGGTTTGAATGGGAGGAGGACTGCAATGTTTAAGCGTCTTGAACTGGAACACTTCACCGTTTTTGAACACGCCAACTTTATTTCTTTGTATGACAAATACGACCTCGCCTTTGATGAAGTCTATTACGATGTCATCAAACAAGCTTACTTGCCCTCCCAACGCAACAACGATGAAAAACAACAAATCCATGCAGGTTTACGCAACAAGCTGTGGCAACACGCATGGGTTGCTGGGCCGAAACGCGGCTGGCACAAGCCGTTTGATGTCCATGCCCTGAATGTCAGTCAGTGGAATCGTCTGTTGACTCAATGCCCGATTACGCGGATTAGTGATGTGTCAGCATCAAGTGTAGCGACAGGAGAAAACGGATGATCAATATCAATCTGATACGTCTACAAGGTTACAAAAGCATTGCGGATGTTACTATGGAAAATAGTACGCCTTTTACCGCTCTTGCAGGGTCAAATGGCTCAGGAAAGAGCAATCTGGCTGACGGCCTCGCATTTTTAGGTACAGTGGTTACTCAAGGTGCTAAACAAGCTATTCGTCAATTTGGTGGTTTTAGCCAAATCCACTGTTTCAAATTTAAGAAAGATAAGGCTCGCACCTTTTCAATGGAGTTAAAGCTACCTTTAGAAGGGAAGAGTTACCATTACCGCATGAAAATTCACCAGTTAGAAACTTTCCCTCAATTGCAAGAAGAACTGACTATTGATGGCGAGTATTGGCTTAAGCGTGAGCGGGGGAAACCTCCCAGCTTCCGTTCCCAAAAAGAGCTAATTGCATTGCCGGATTATCCTGATGATATGTCGAGTTTGAATCTATTATCAGATTCCCCTATCCGTGGTTTTATGACCAATATCCGTGTATTCCGCTTTGATCCATTGGGCGCAAAAGAACCAGACATGTTGTCAGCAGATACGAGTGAATTGGATACACACGGGCGTAATGTTGCCACTATGCTCTCGGTTCTGGAAAAGAAAACTGAACTCCGTGAGCAGATTTTGGAGTGGATAGAGCTATTAGTTCCCGGTATGGAAAAAGTCAAAACCGAACAGCAAAAGCTGGATGGCAGAACCATTATCAAATTCAAGGAAGAGGGCATGAAAACCTTCCTCCCCGCCAACCTGATTTCAGACGGGACGATTTACGCGCTGTGTATTTTGACGGCTGTTCTAAGCCGTGCCAACGGCCAAGGCATGACCATCATCGAAGAACCGGAGCGCGGTATCCACCCGCAAGCGATTGCCGAATTGGTGTCATTAATGCGAGCGAATGCCTCACCTGAACATCCTGTGTGGGTCACAACCCATAGCGAATCCGTGGTCAGAAGTGCGACCCCAGATGAATTGTGGCTAATTAACAAAGTAGATGGCAAAACCGAACTCAAGAACGCTGGGAAAAATAGCGTGTCACTAGGAAGTATGAACTTGGATAAAGCATGGCTGATGAACCTCTTTGATGGAGGTTTGCCGTGGTAAGGCTAGGATTTATTGTCGAAGGCGACAGCGAAAAGATCGTGGTTGAATCAGCCGCTTTTCAGATGTGGGCGGAGAAAAATAACATAACGGTTATCCGTCCGGTGATTAATGCCAAAGGCGGTGGAAACCTGTTACCACAAAATATCGAACCTATGGTGGCGATACTAAAAAAGTCCCAGCCTGACCACATTATTATCCTGACCGACTTGGAAACTGAACCCAATGAGGCACACGTCAGGCAGCGTATTGGTGATACTTACACGAACCTGATTTTCATTGCAGTCAAAGCATTAGAGGCTTGGTATCTGGCGGATTCGCAAGCCATGCAACAATGGCTGAACGTTGACGAGTTTTATGAAGATCACCCACAGGAAACACCTGCCATGCCGTGGGATAGGTTAGGGGAGATTGCCAAAAACCTAAACCGGCGCGGGACGGGGCCAAGCAAGGTTAAATTCGCCGAGAAAATAGTGAAACATTGCGGGTTTGAGGTGGCGAATGCTGCACAGCACCCAAATTGCCCCAGTGCCAAAGCATTCCACGATGGCTTACTGGCTTTGGCGGGATCTGTATGAACCTCGACCAACTAACCCAAGGCATCCTCGCCAAATTCATCCAGCACCGCATTGTGTTCTGGCACGACCCCGAGCAGAGCTTCCAGTCTGACCTGCCCAACTTGGCGCTGGACGATATTACTGTGTTGGATATGCAGGGACGCTCTTTGTTTGAGACCAAAAAGCGTATCGAGTTAGACGAGCCACAACGGCGTTTTCTGCTGTATTTCCCACACAGCGAGCCTGAACCGGAAAAAGATTGGTTGCTGGACATGCGCCTCTATAGTGTGCAGTTTTTTGCAGATGCTAGTTCCATGTTGCTGCATGAGTTGGGCATTCCTAAAATGGCGTTGCGCATCCATATCCGTGAGCGCCAAGGTTTCTTCAACAAGAAAAATACTGCTGCCCTCAAACGGCTGGTGACGGAAAATGAAGATGAGCTGTCACTCGACCGTAAAATGATGGCGGTGCTGCTCAAATCGGAATCAGCCTCCTTAGCCGATATTTTGCTGAGCTTGCTGAAGGATTATGCTGTGGTGCTAGAGGCGGGTGATCATGCTGACGATAGTTTGCCTAGCATAGCCTTGTTGCAGAAATACGCTTTACTAGCTTCATTGTGGGACTTATTGCGATCTGAATTCAGCTATCAGAACGAGCAACCTTCTTTGCCCGATTTTGTGCTCAAACTATTTTGCACCGAATTATGGTCACAGTTGGATGGCTTAGAGCGTGATTGGTTGTTACACAATGTTCTCAAAACGGCGGCAGGCCGTTCCACGGCTCTCGCCTTACTGGCCAATTGGCGTGATAGCCTAAGTTACTCAAAGTATTACCAAACCATTGCTACGGTATTGGAGCGGCAACTGGAAGTCAGCCGCCGCCTCGCTGATGCTATTCCAGAGCAACTAGTCGCTTGTAAATCTTTTGAGGCTATCGAACAAAGCATTATCCGAGGTTTAGTAGCGACACTGCTGGAGGCAGATAAGGCACTTGATGCTGCTTATTTTGAATCAGTGCTATCCGAACGGCGCACGAGCTACTGGTGTCGGGTCAAGGAGGGTTACTACGCACATATCTATATTGCACTGCAACAAGCAGAACGACTGTTTAGCCTGCGGCGTGTGTATGTGGATGGCTTCCACTACCCATCAGCACGGGATATGTACCTTGCTTATGCGGATACGTTATTCCGTTTCGACCAATCTTACCGTTTGTTTAATGAGCATGTGCAAGGCGTCAACAACAAAGGTGGCGACATCCTGCGGTGTTTGGATGAGGCAGTCGAACACCTTTACACCAACTGGTATTTGTACGAACTGGGGCTGGCGTGGGATCGGCACCTTGCCAATGAACAGCGGATGACAAGTTGGTCATTGCCCGGTGTGGCATCTCAACAGCAATTTTACCGGCTGCAGGTTGAACGTTTACTGGCAGGTAAGCAGGTCAAGCGTGTATTCGTAGTCATTTCGGATGCCTTGCGTTATGAGGTGGCAGAAGAGTTGACCCTCCTGATGAATACTGAAAAGCGTTTCAAAGCTGAAATTACTAGCCAGTTGGGGGTATTGCCGAGTTATACCCAGTTGGGCATGGCAGCATTATTGCCGCACCAGCAATTGAGTTATGGCAATGGCTCAGCGGTACTGGTAGATGGACAATCGTCAATGGGCTTGGATAATCGACACCGCCTGCTGGCAGCCGTCAATGGTATGGCAGTCAGCAGCCGCGAATTGATGGGCTGGAGCAAGCCGGAAGGGCGTGATAGGGTGCGTGACAAGACAGTGGTTTATATTTATCACGACACTATTGACGCTATCTGCGACAAACGCGAGGGTGAAGAACGTACCCCGACCGTGTGCCGTGAAGCCTTAAGTGAACTTAACCACTTGATTGGCCGGATTATCAATAACCTCAACGGTAGCCGCGTGCTGTTGACGGCTGACCACGGTTTCCTATTCCAGCAACAAATGCTGGAGCAAGCTGACAAAACCGAGTTGCTGGTCAAGCCTAACGATACTATTGAAACCAAAAAGCGTTACATCATCGGCAGGCAACTGCCCAGCTTTAACGAATGCTGGAAAGGTCGTATTGCCGACACCGCTAATGGTAGCGATGATACCGAGTTCCTGTTGCCCAAAGGCGCACAACGTTTTCACTTCGTGGGTGGGGCGCGGTTTGTGCATGGTGGCGCGATGTTGCAGGAAGTTTGTGTGCCTGTGGTGCATATCCGCGAGCTAGAAAAGAAGTCCATTGCCCAACACGAAAAACAGGCGGTGGGTGTGGTGGCAGCAAGTCAGCCGATCCGGCTGGTGAATAATATCGACAAGGTGCGCTTCATCCAGACAGAACCTTTGGGCGAGTGTTTCAAAGCTCGCAAGTTGGAAGTTTATGTGATTGATCCAGACGGTAATCAGGTATCTAGCCGTGAACCAATCAATTTTGATAGTACGTCCAACGTGATGGAGGAGCGTATCCGCGAAGCCCGTCTGAAATTAGTTGGCTCTGGGTTTAACCGTCGCACGATATATACCTTGGTGTTGGAAGATGGTGAGACGCGCACCCGCTACAGTGACTATGCTGTGACCATTGATCTGGCGTTTGGTCAGGATGACTTTTTCTAAGGCAGCAAAAACATGAGCATGAGTGATCTGGACGGGTTGTTAAACCAGCATTTCAAAGGTCGCGTGGTGCGTAAAGATTTGACCAAGCGGCTCAAGGAGGGCGCGAATGTGCCGGTCTACGTGCTGGAATATTTGCTAGGGATGTATTGCGCTTCGGATGACGAAGAAGTGGTGCGTGAAGGGCTGGAAAACGTCAAACGCATCCTTGCCGAAAATTATGTACGCCCGGATGAAGCTGAAAAGATCAAGTCATTGATCCGTGAACGTGGTACTTACAAGGTAATCGACAAAGTAGGTGTGCGCCTTAACCAACGCAAAGACATTTACGAGGCGGCATTGTCTAACTTGGGGATCAATGATGCCCTGATGCGCCCCAGTACCGTACAGGAAAACGAAAAACTGTTGACCGGGGGTATCTGGTGCATTCTGACGCTTCAGTATTTCTACGAAGAAGGCCAGAAAACCTCACCGTTTTCCGTGGTCAGCCTCAAGCCTATCCAGATGCCATCAATGGATAGGGAGGAGCTGTTCAACGCCCGCCAGTATTTTTCCACCGAGCAATGGATTGATGTCTTGCTACGTTCGGTCGGTATGGAACCCGCTAATCTGGAACAGCGGGTGAAATGGCATTTGCTGGCACGGATGATTCCCTTCGTGGAAAACAACTACAACGTCTGCGAACTGGGGCCGCGTGGCACGGGTAAAAGCCATGTGTATAAGGAATGTTCCCCTAATAGTTTGCTGGTATCCGGTGGGCAAACCACGGTTGCCAACCTGTTTTATAACATGAGCAGTCGGCAAGTTGGTTTAGTGGGCGTGTGGGATGTCGTTGCCTTTGATGAAGTGGCAGGTATCCACTTCAAGGATAATGACGGCGTACAGATCATGAAGGATTACATGGCATCCGGCTCGTTTGCGCGTGGGCGTGATTCAGTGGAAGCCAAAGCATCGCTGGTGTTTATCGGCAATATCAACCAGAGCGTGGAGATGCTCGTCAAAACCAGCCACCTGCTTGCACCATTTCCCGCTGCCATGATCGACACAGCCTTTTTTGACCGTTTCCATGCCTACATTCCCGGCTGGGAAATCCCGAAAATGCGCCCAGAATTCTTCACTAACAGTTACGGTTTAATCACCGACTATCTGGCGGAATTCATGCGGGAAATGCGCAAGCACAGTTTTGCCGATGCTATCGACCGCCATTTCAAGCTGGGCAACAATCTCAATCAACGGGATGTGATTGCGGTGCGCCGCACGGTTTCCGGCCTGCTCAAACTGCTGTTCCCTCGTGCCGATTATGGCAAGGAAGATGTGCGTAGCTGTTTGGTGTATGCACTGGAAGCGCGCCGCCGCATCAAGGAGCAACTGAAAAAATTGGGGGGGATGGAATTCTTCGATGTGCATTTCAGCTACCACGACAACGAGACACTGGAAGAGCATTTCGTCAGTGTGCCAGAACAAGGTGGCGGCAAGCTAATCCCGGGGGGTGCATCACGCCCTGGTGTTGTGCATCTGGTAACGCAAGGTGGTTCCGGACAGTTGGGGTTGTACCGTTTTGAAACCCAGATGGTAGCAGGCAATGGTAAACATTCTTTGTCGGGCTTGGGTTCTAATGCCGTGGCAAAAGAAGCCATTCGGCTAGGTTTCGATTACTTCAAGGGCAATCTCAGCAGAATCAATGCCAGTGCCAAGTTTTCGGAGCATGATTTCCAGCTTCATGTGGTCGAGTTGCACAATACCTCACCCAGCAGCAAAACCACCTTGGCAGCACTGGTGGCATTCTGCTCCATCCTGATGAACAAGCCGGTACAGGCACAGATGGTAGTGTTGGGCAGTATGACGCTAGGCGGGGTGGTGAATCCGGTGGATGATCTTGCCGGAAGTTTGCAGATGGCGCTGGATAGTGGTGCTACTCGTGTCTTGTTGCCGATGGCTTCGGCAGTAGATATTGCATCTGTGCCACCTGAGTTGTTTGCCAAATTCCAAATCAGCTTCTTCGCTGATCCTGTGGATGCGGTATATAAGGCATTAGCTACTGTTTAGTGGCAACATTGTTGTGCATTCTTGCGTAGTTTTAACTTCCGTAAACCTCGCTTTGAGGACGATAAAGTTTGGTTTAAATAGGTGACTGGCTTCTAAAAGCTCTAAAACGGACGGAAGGCTAGAGCTTCCGTCTTGAAAAAATCATAAACAACATCATCTACTCATAACTGGACTCCCAAGAGAGTTGTTAACTGAGTATTTGCAATGACTGCTTCGTTTTTGTTGATGTTGGCGCTAGTTGTTGGAGCGACAGCGGCTTGGTTGATTCCGGCGTATCGGCGGAAACATGCAGTGAAAGAGCCGTTTCCTGAAGAGTGGCGGCGGATTTTAGCCAAAAACTTTCCAGTCTATCGGCGTATGCCAGTCGATTTACAGCAGCAATTGCGCGACCGTATCAAGTTATTTGTGCATGAAAAACAATTTACCGGTTGTGCAGGTTTAGAAATTACTGATGAAGTGCGCGTCACGATAGCCGCGAGTGCTTGCTTATTGATTTTAAATCGTGCCACTGATGTGTATGCGGGTCTGCGCTATATCTTGGTTTATCCCAATGCCTTTTTAGTCCAAAAAGAAGAAGTAGACGGAGCAGGCTTAGTCAGCTCACACCATAAAGGCTTATTGGGGGAGTCGTGGAGCAATGGCAAGATTATCCTGTCTTGGGAAGATGTGCTCAAAGGTAATCGCGAATTTAGTGATGGCAGCAATGTCGCCTTACACGAGTTTGCTCACCAATTGGATAATGAAACCGGTAGCACTAATGGCGTGCCCGTGTTAGCTAGCACCGAGAAGTACAAGTATTGGGCGCAAGTCTTAAAATCTGAGTTTGAAGCCTTACAGCATGCGGCTTTTCACGGTGATCCCACACTGATTGATTATTATGGTGCAACCGCTCCCGCTGAGTTTTTTGCAGTGGTGACGGAAGTGTTTTTCGAGCGACCCAAACAATTGTCAGAACAACATCCAGCGCTGTTTGAGCAGTTAAAAAGTTATTACCAAGTGGATCCCGCCGACTGGCTTTAACTAACACAACACTGTGCTATAAATGGCTAATTGAGGCCGATTTCGTGCCTCTTCGTTGGAGTCGTTTATGTCCACAGTTATTAGCTCTTCCGATTTATCCTCTTTAAGAACAACAATCAATGAAGCTTGGTTTCGCCCCGAAACTGAAGTCGTCCAAGAACGTTTGCAGCAGCACGGCTTAAGCTTTCAAACTCGCCAAACTATTACTGCTCAAGCGGCGAGCTGGGTCACGACTTTACGCGCTGACCCTCACCCGAATTTAATGGAAAGCTTCCTTGCCGAATATGGTCTGTCGACCGATGAAGGCGTTGCCTTAATGTGCTTAGCAGAAGCTTATTTGCGCGTGCCGGATACGCCGACTTTAGATGCTTTAATTCGGGATAAAATCGGCAGTGCTGACTGGGCTAGGCATCAGCAAGGCGCTGATTCGCTGCTAATTAATGCCTCCACTTGGGCTTTGATGCTGACTGGCAAGCTGCTCCGCCAAGATCAAGATGCGAATAGTTTAGGTGGCTCTTTACGCAAATTAGTCCAACGGATTGGTGAGCCGGTGGTGCGTACGGCAGTTTCGCAAGCGATGAAAGTGATGGGTCAGCAGTTTGTGCTCGGACGCACGATTGATGAAGCGCTGGATAATGCAGCTAATCTGCAAGGTTTTTTACACTCCTTCGATATGTTGGGCGAAGCCGCACGCACGGCTGAGGATGCTCGCCGCTATTTCAAATCTTATTCGAAAGCGATTCAAGCAATTGGTGCTCAAGCCAAAGCAAGCTCTGTGCATGCGAATTCAGGGATTTCAGTCAAGCTGTCAGCCTTGCATCCGCGCTATGAAAGCGTAAACCGTCAGCGGGTGTTAGCCGAATTAGTACCGCAATTGACTGCTTTAGCGGAGCAGGCTTGTGCTGCGAATATCCCCTTAAATATTGATGCGGAGGAAGCGGAGCGCTTGGATTTATCACTAGAAGTGATCGAGGCGGTACTGCGCAATCCGAACTTAGCGCATTGGGAAGGCTTTGGAATTGTGGTGCAAGCTTATGCTAAACATTGCTTGCCGGTGTTGGAGTGGATTGCAAGCTTAGCTTCAAGCTTAAATCGCAAGCTGGCGGTGCGTTTGGTCAAAGGTGCGTATTGGGATGCCGAAATCAAACAATCTCAAGTGCTGGGTCTACCCGCTTATCCGGTTTTCACTCGTAAAGTTTCAACCGATGTTTCGTATTTAGCGGGTGCGCGTTTTCTATTAAGCCATCGAGCGCAAATTTACCCGCAGTTCGCCACGCATAATGCGCAAACTATTTCAGCGATTTTAGAAATAGCCGGGAAAGACAAAAGTGGCTTTGAATTCCAGCGCTTGCACGGTATGGGCGAAGCGCTGCACGATTGTGTGCATGCACAAACCCAACAGCCCGTGCGGATTTATGCACCCGTGGGTGTGCATGAAGATTTGCTGGCTTATCTAGTGCGACGCTTATTGGAGAATGGAGCGAATTCCTCTTTTGTGAATCAACTGCTGGATACTGAGGTTCCGATTAGCAGTTTAGTACAAGACCCGATTAGCGCAGTCGAGGCGCTGGAACTGATTCCACACCCGAAAATTCCCTTGCCACCTGAGCTATTTACCGATCGGCAAAATTCGCAAGGCTGGAATATCAATCAGCCACTGATGGCGAGCGAATTGGCTTCCAGTATGGAGCATTTTCATAGCAAGCAATGGCAAGCTGCGCCTTTAATTGCGGGTATAGCGCAAGTAGGGGTGGCGAAATCGGTACTGAATCCCGCTAAGTCGGAAGATAAAGTCGGCGAAGTTATTGAAGCAAACGCATTACACGTTGAACAAGCTTTAGAAACCACGCTAGCTGCTAGTGTTGCTTGGCAAGCAGAAGGTGTTGAAGCGCGCGCTGCCATTTTGGAGGCGATGGCTGATAGATACGAAGCGCAAAGCAGCGAATTGATGGCTTTGCTCAGCCGTGAAGCGGGCAAAACCCGTTTAGATGCGGTGCTAGAGGTACGCGAGGCTGTGGATTTTTTGCGCTATTACGCGGCAGAAGCGCGCAAAACAGCGAATCTTAATCGCCAAGGTTTGGGCGTATTTGTTTGTATTTCGCCGTGGAATTTTCCCTTGGCAATTTTCACTGGGCAAATTGCTGCAGCTTTGGTGATGGGCAATGCCGTGATTGCCAAGCCCGCTGAGCAAACGCCCTTGATTGCCTATCGAGCAGTGCAGTTGATGCTAGCTACTGGTTTACCGCACGAGGTGCTTGCTTTATTGCCCAGTGATGGCGCGGTGGTCGGTGCTGCTTTAACGCGTGATCCCCGCATTGCTGGCGTATGCTTCACCGGCTCAACCGATACCGCTACCTTGATTGACCGTTCGCTAGCTGCTGCAGGCAATGCGCAAGCGGTACTGATTGCAGAAACCGGTGGCTTGAATGCGATGATTGTCGATTCCACCGCTTTGCCAGAAGCGGCAGTGCGAGATATTGTGAATTCTGCTTTCCAAAGCGCTGGGCAGCGTTGTTCGGCGTTGCGGGTGCTGTTTGTTCAAGAGGATATCCGCGCCAAAGTTCTGCACATGCTGGAGGGTGCAACCCGTGAATTGCAAATTGCTGATCCGTGGAATCCAGCAACGGACATTGGCCCCGTGATTGATCAAGAAGCTAAGCTGACGATTAGCAAGCACTGCCAAGCGTTTGCGGCACAGCATAAAGTCTTATTCCAACATCCTGCACGAGTTACCGAAAATAGTTTATTTGTAGTGCCCACTGCGATTGCCTTGAATAGTTTGAGTGATTTAGAGCGCGAAATTTTTGGCCCCGTATTGCATGTAATTAGCTTCAAATCCAGCGAAATTAAACAGGTGCTAGCGGCGATTAATGCTAGCGGTTATGGACTAACGCTGGGGATTCATTCGCGTTTAGATGATCGGGTACAGGAGCTGACTAGTGCAGCGTATGTGGGCAATATTTATGTGAATCGCAATCAAATTGGGGCAGTAGTCGGTGTGCAACCGTTTGGCGGCGAAGGTCTATCGGGTACTGGGCCGAAAGCAGGTGGGCCTTATTATTTAGCGCGCTTTAGCCAAGCCAAAGAGCTACCTAGTTTGCAGAGCTTAAATATTCCAGCTTATACGAGCAGCATTCCACTAGTCAGCATTAGTGAATTTGCTGCCAAAGCTTCTGCTGTTCAAATGGCTTGGGATGAATTGTTTTTAAAACGTGCAGCTTTATTAAATGCTGCGGTGAATCTATTGCCAACCCACTTGAATGCAGCAGCCCAAGGAGTTTTGACTGAGCTACAAGCAGAGTCAGTGGCTGAATTAACCTTACCGGGGCCAACGGGTGAGTCGAATCGTTTAAGCCTGCATGGGCGCGGTATCGCCCTGTGTTTGGGTGGAGGCGAATATGCTGAGCCTGCCCTGTTAGCGCAAGCGCTGACTGCTTTGTTAGCAGGCAATGCAGTCGCTTTACCGAATACTGACTTAGCTAAACATTTAGTGACCGCTTTATATAAAGTCGGCATCTCGAAAGATCTAGTGGCTTTGGTGGAAATAGATGAATTAGCCGCTAGCCTGAAAACCTTTCCGCAGTTGGCTTTCGTGGCTAGCGAAGCTTCAGGCGCGGACTTAGTCTTGATTCGACAGACTTTAGCAGCGCGTACCGGTGTGCGTGTGCCTTGTGTGTCTGTAACGGCAGGGTTTGAGCGTTTTTGTTGTGAGCGGGTCGTGACGATTGATACAACGGCGGCGGGTGGGAATGCGTCCTTGCTGACGATTGATGAGCCTGAAACAGCGCATTAATACTAAAGCTGGCTTAAGAGTTTAGGCCAGCTTATTGGTTTGTAGATTGCTTATTTATTGAGTTCAGCGAGGGGCGGATGGTTAAATAACAGGCCACCCATATAACGCGCACCAGCCGGTGTCAAATGCCCACCATCAAAAGAAATTAATTCTAAATCGGGCGTAAATAAAGGACAGGTATCGCCTGCACCACAAACGATGCGGTGAATATCAATGAAATTATTAGTGCCCACTTGAGTGCTTAAGGTGTTATTGACTACAGTTTGCTGCTCATCGACTGGATTACGCAGTGTTAATAGTTCTTCATCGGTTTGGCGTAAATAGCTGCGGACATTAACTTTGCCAAAACTTTTGCGCCCAACCACTTTGACGGCTTGGCTAGGTTTTAGCTCCAAATTTTTTAAAGTAGTGCTAATCCGTTCGGCCGCCCAAGGTTTCCAGCTGGAGGCAATAATCACTAAATCGGCTTCGGCAATTTGCGCTTTAGCAGCCGTTAAATTATCGGCTTCAGCACAGATTTGCTTATTCTTGGCTTCAATGAAGCTAGAAACATCTTCATCGCCTAAATAGATTTGGCAAATATTGGGAATATAGCGAGTGCGAATTTGATAATTGGCTAAAGCTTGATTCTCTAACACGGTATTTAAAAAATCTTGTGCGTGGCTATCGCCGATAATCAAAGCTTTTTTGCGCGCATCTTGGTTATCAAAGGGTTTTTTTGCTAACTCGTTATAACGAGTACGCACATAAGTTCCCCCCAGTTCATTATCCGCAGCTTTGACCATCGCATCGCGCTTTTCATCTGCAAAACTCGGTGCAGCAATGAGAGCACTGGCGGCTAATGCAGTCGTCAGGAATAGACTAAGATATTTCGACATAAAATTGGCTTCATCTAGTTAATACTTGTTAGCTCAGAGTGTTGGTGAGCCATTCAGTTCCCTTGAATCTATGGTTAAGCAGCATTATTAGCTTGCGCAAACCCATAGCCTAAACCTAAAAACAGTAAGCTACCGATAACTGCAAACATAAAAATTTGCGGGCGGGTAAATTGCTGCTTATTCCGAAATGGGCGTTCCACATAGCGCCAACTCAACCAAGCTAACAACAAACTACTGACTGCCATAGCCGCCATTAGCCATAAATTGGGTTCGATATAGGGCTGCATACGTGCAAATACTAGCAAGGGTTGATGCCACAAATAAGCGCTATACGAAATTAAACCCACCCATACTAGCGGTTTGAGGGCGAGCAGTTGCCCAGCTAAATTAGTCGGGGCTGCAAATAAAATAATGAGTGTCGCCCCCACCGTTGGGAACAGGGCATAACTACTGGGGAAGGGTAAACTAGCGTTCAAGAAGAAAATCGAGCCGAGCACTAAAACTATACCTAAAGCACTGAGTAACTGTGTAATCCAGCCAGCTTGGAGTTGATGATTTTTTAAATAAACCGCCGCTAAAGCGCCCATTAAGAGTTCCCAAAAACGGCTAGGCAAGAGATAAAAATTCGCACCGGCATCCACTCGCCACAACCATTCACAGGTGGCCAAACCAATTAAAGTCAGTAGGCCTAAACTGAGATAAATTGGTTTACGCCCGAATTTCCACAAAAAAGCTAATAGCAGCGGAAAAATTACATAATATTGCTCTTCAACCGCCAAGCTCCAAGTATGCAGGAGTGGAATATATTCTGATTCGGTCGCGAAATAATCGCTTTCTTTCCAGAATAAAATATTGGAAGCAAACGCGATCACTGCCATTAAACTGCGTCCGAAAGCGGCTTGCTCGTGGGGCAAGAGCAGCCACCCAGCGACGGCTGCTGTGCAAGCTAGAACAAAAAATAATGCAGGTAAAATGCGTCGAATACGCCGCTCATAAAAGCCTAATAGCGAGAATTTTTCGGCGGCTAATTCATCCAGCAGAATTGAGGTAATCAAATAACCGCTGATGACAAAGAAAATATCAACGCCCACCAAGCCCCCGCTAAAACCAGCGAAGCCTGCATGATAGGCAATAACAGGTAAGACGGCTAAGGCGCGTAGGCCGTCTATTTCAGAGCGATAGTGCATAGGAGTTTCAGTGCAGAAAAAAACGCATTATGCACTGAAACGACTGGCTCGTCGCGGCGAGCCAGTGACTTAAAATGAATAAATTGAGTGCTTAAGCAGCTGCTGTGCGCAGCTGAAGTTTATCTTGCCGAGCGCTAGCCATCATGCGTTTAGCGATCTGCTTACGCTTTTGCGCGGCACTGACGGTACTGGTTGTAGTGGGTGTGGATGCTTCGATTTGAACGGACACTGAACTCGTTTTAGCTACAGTTGGATAGCTTGCGGTGGCAAAGGCTTCAATATCAATATAACTTAACATACCAATCTCCTCGTAGTGGTAAATTAAAAGTTTATTTATAGAAAATTTTATTGTTTTTATAACGAAAGGCTATTTAAGTTAAATAGTTAAGCCTCCCTCTTGTTAGCTTAAAATTGCGGTCTGCTTAAGCAGGCCGCCGTTTGATTTTAGTCAAAGACTTGTGAACTTTTCTAAAAAACTTAGTTTTCGCATGTTCTTTTAGTAAGGTTTTCAGCTCTGCAACGGCAGGAACTGTTTGATTTAGCTCTGGAATCACAGCTCGCAACTGATTCGAGAGCTGTTCTAAGTCATTAAGCTCAGCGTGGTTCGGATACTGAGCTAGCTGAGTGTTAAGTATAGAATCAATTTTTAATAATAGTTGATGATATACAAATAAATTTTGAAAGTCAGTTTTCAAGCCCTGTAGAATAATAATTTTTGCCAAAATTAATTGCTGCAATTCAACTGGGTCTAATTGCACTTGGTTTTGTAAGCGTGCTACCAAATAAAAGGGTAAAGAGTAGGGCACTAGTTTGCCGAAACTAACTAAATGATCAGTGGCTAGCAGCTGTTGGATAAAATCATTGGGTGCTTTTAAATCAAGATCAAAATATTGCTTTAAGAGCTGCTCAATTTCTCCATGCAGTGCTGGTTCAATACTTCTAGCACAATCTACCGCTTGATTATGATAATGAATTAAATACCCCAAATGGGTACGTGCATACAGCGTATCGGCTTGCACTTTCTGCTGATAGTAGTCATAAATACGCTCGGCTTTGCTGGCATAGGGTTTTAGCTTAATGTCTTGATTCGAGAGCACCGCTATCTGCGTCATGCCAAAAGGCTCAAGCTGGCAATACTGAAAACCTGCTTGATTGGCCAGCTGTTTTAATTGTTTGGCAGAAAGTAGAAAGTAATGCGAGCCTGTTGATAAAGCTGCATAGAGTTCACCCGGAGGCGTTTGCTCATGTACGACTTCAGCGCGTGGAGTAGTCAGCAGCACGACACCTTTCTCAGTTAAATGTGCACGTAATGCTTGTAAAAACTTAACGGGTTCTTCTATATGCTCAAGCACTTCAGTGGCATAAATAAAATCAAATTGCTTGTTTTGTAACGAAGCGGCGTTTTCTAAGTAGCTCGCTAAAATGGGAATATCCAAGACCTTGGAGCCGACCACGCCATAGGCAGAGGGTTCTAAACCGATCACCTCGTTGGCAGGCCAAATAGTGCGGCAATAATCAAGCGCTACACCCGTATTACAACCAATTTCTAGAACTGAATTGAATTGCTCAAAGTGCAGACGCTCAAGCATCGGCACTTTCCAATCTAAGCCATTGACGATTTCTAAATAGTGATGAATCAGGTAGATAAAATTCGGGTCTTGCAGCACTTGCTCAATCGGTGGATAAGATGCATTTTTACTCGCAGCTTCAGGGAACCAAGCGCTAGCGCAAGCACCGCAGCGAGCTAAGTCTAAGTAGCCGCGCTCAGCCACATAATGCAAGGCTTGTAAAACGATTTGATTAGCTTGAGTATTCTGGCAAAGCGGGCAGCTGGCTGTTGTTGATGTCGGCGGATTTTGCCAAAGGACTCGCGCATTTTGCATAGCTGATTGCTCGTTATGATTATTAGTATGCCGTTTATCATAGCTAAAAAATCAGCATCTCGCAGCTTATTATTTAAAATATTTATAGATGTATATACCCATTTGCTGGTGAGCGTGTACATAAATTTAAAGCGGACAAATCGTGCCCGCTCTAAACCTCTATAGCTATAGAATTAACAGCAGCCTGAGCCAGATGTCGCGCTTGAGCTATTCGGCACACAACAAGCGGAATTCGTACTCGTCACTGCAATAGGCACACAGCAATCGCTAGCGGCTTTTAGCTCTTCGCCACCAAACACTGGAATGCTATCCAACGTGTGGAAGGTTTCCCAAGCGATGCCTTGCGGGTCATTCACCCAATATTTATCGGATTTAGCATAGCAGCAAGCCGTACCCATTTCTTCAACGACTTCGCCTTGGAGTTGCTGCAAACGGGTATTCATTTCGCTGAGTTCTTCTGCGGATTCGACTTGCAGACCTAAATGATTCAAGCCTAAAGCAGCACCGCGTTTAGAAATTGCAAAGTTAATCCGTGGATCTTCGAGCATCCATTTCGCGTAATCGCTTTTAAGCACGCTGGGCTTAGTGGCGAACATGGCCGAATAGAATTGAATGCTGGCGGGCAAATTATCGACCGAAAGATGGATATGCATACGTTTCATGATGGGGATTCCTCAGGCGAGCAGCAGCTGGTATCAGTACAAACTGAACCCGCACAACAGTTTTCAGTTAAATAGGCTAGCAGTTGATTCATGGTCGAGAATTGCGCGGTATAAATTATGAAGCGCCCTTCAGAACGCGCGTTCACCAAATTAGCATGCAACAGTTCTTTCAAATGAAACGACAGTGAAGACGGGGCAATGCCCGTGAGTTCACTAATCTTGCCAGCAGCTAAGCCCGTTGGCCCGGCTTGCACTAGTGCCCGAAACACATCTAAGCGTGACTCTTGAGCCAGTGCTGCTAGGGCACTAATGATTTTCGTCTTTTCCATATTTCAATAATAGTTGAAGTATGGAAATAATCAAATTAAATTTTTACTCTTGAAATCCCACACTTTTACCCCATTTATTGCGCATTCATCGTGAAACTAAAAGAGGGACGAAGCATCCATGAGTGCACCTGCAAAAGAAAATCTGCAATTTCAAACGGAAGTGAATCAACTGCTGCACCTGATGATTCACTCGCTGTATTCCAATAAGGAAATTTTCCTGCGCGAGTTGATCTCGAATGCGGCGGATGCCTGCGACAAGCTGCGCTTTGAAGCGATTGGCAATGACAGCTTGTATGAAAACGATAGTGAATTACGGGTTGAAGTCGAATTTGATAGCGCAGCCCATACGGTTACCTTGCGTGATAACGGTATTGGCATGAACCGCGACGAAGTCGTCAGCAATATCGGTACGATTGCGCGCTCTGGCACTAAAGACTTCTTGCAAAAACTTACCGGCGACCAGAAAAAAGATGCCCATCTGATTGGTCAATTCGGGGTTGGTTTTTATTCGGCTTTCATTGTGGCTGACAAAGTCACTTTAACCACTCGGCGTGCGGGTGCACCGAAAGATCAAGGCGTGCGGTGGGAGTCCGATGCACAATCGGGTTATAGCTTAGAGAGCGTCACTAAAGAAACGCGCGGCACTGAAATTGTCCTGCACTTAAAAGCAGAAGAACGGGATTTAGCCAATGATTGGCGCTTGCGTTCGATTATTCGTAAATATTCGGACCACATTCCTTTGCCCGTGAAAATGCTCAAAGCGGCAGAGGAAGAGAGCAAGGCAAGCACTGAATGGGAAGTGATCAATAAGGCGAATGCTTTATGGCGCCGTTCCAAAAATGAAATCACCAACGAAGAGTATCAAGAGTTTTATAAGCATATTTCGCATGATTGGGAAGAGGCTTTGGCTTGGTCGCATAACCGCGTAGAAGGTAATTTAGAATACACTTCACTGCTGTATTTACCGTCACGTGCGCCGTTTGATCTGTATGAGCAAAAGCAGCAGCACGGGATTAAACTCTATGTACAACGCGTCTTTATTATGGATGATGCCGAGCACTTAATGCCGCGCTATCTGCGCTTTGTACGCGGCGTGATTGACTCCAGCGATTTACCCTTGAACGTGTCGCGTGAAATCCTGCAAAGCAATAAAATCATTGATTCCATGAAAAGTGGTTCAGTGAAAAAAGTGCTGGGCTTGTTAGAAACCATGGCAAAAGACGAGCCAGACAACTATCAAAAATTCTGGAAAGAATTTGGTCGGGTTCTGAAAGAAGGCCCCGGCGAAGACTTTAGTAACCGCGAACAAGTCGCCAAATTGCTGCGGTTTGCTTCTACCCAAACGGATAGCGCCGATCAAGTCGTTTCGCTAGAAGATTATATCAGCCGCATGAAAGAAGGGCAGGATAAGATTTATTACATCACGGCTGATTCACATATGGCCGCGAAAAATAGCCCGCACTTGGAAGTTTTCCGTAAGAAAGGCATTGAAGTTCTACTGTTATCGGATCGTGTCGATGAGTGGTTGACCAATAGCCTGCATGAATTTGCAGGCAAGCCATTGCAATCGGTTGCCAAGGGTGCTTTAAACCTGAGCAAGCTGGATAGCGAAGCAGATAAAGAAGAGCAGAAAAAAGTTGAAGAGCAGTCTAAAAATCTGATTACTCACATTAAAGAGGCGCTCAATGAGAAAGTAGAAGACGTGCGCGTGTCGCATCGTTTGACTAGCTCACCTTCGTGTATCGTGCTAAATGATCATGATATGGCGCTGTATATGCAGCATCTCTTGAAGCAAGCGGGTCATGAAATGCCGAGTACTAAGCCAGTATTGGAAGTCAACCCAAGCCATCCTTTATTGGCACGCATGGAAGCAGAAACGGATGATGAACGCTTCTCTGAATGGGCCAGTGTATTGCTTGATCAAGCCATTCTTGCAGAGGGTGGTCAATTGGAAGATCCAGCAGGCTTTGTGCATCGCTTGAATAAATTGATGTTGGCGATGGGTTAAGTGTGTTGTCTTAGCACCTCGCTATAAAAGAAAGCCCTCTATTACAGCTAGAGGGCTGATCTCTCCAAAACAGTTATTGCTGTTTAGGCATGATCGTTAGTAGTTTGATAGTTTTCTAATTCCGGGCTTTCGCTAGCGATAAAGCGATAAGTCACCGCGCCTAAAATACCACCTACCATCGGTGCTACCCAGAATAACCAAAGTTGAGCCGTTGCCCAATCGCCTACAAATAAAGCAACACCCGTGCTACGTGCAGGATTGACTGAGGTATTAGTCACGGGAATGCTGACTAAGTGGATTAAAGTCAGGGCTAAACCAATCGCAATCGGTGCAAAGCCTTTGGGTGCCCGCTCATCTGTCGCGCCCATAATAATGATCAGGAAGAACATGGTCATGACGATTTCAATCACTAAGGCTGCAACTAAAGAATAACCGCCGGGTGAATGTTCGCCGTAGCCATTCGATGCAAAACCTTTAGTTACATCAAAACCAGCCGCACCACTAGCAATCACATACAACACAGCTGCACCTAATATCGCACCAAGCACTTGGGCAGCAATATAGGGGGCTAATTGATTAGTCGGGAAACGACCGCCTGCCCATAAGCCAATCGAAACAGCAGGATTCAAATGACAACCAGAGATATGGCCAATTGTATAGGCCATGGTCAAGACGGTTAAACCGAAGGCTAAGGAAACACCCATCAAACCAATACCCACATCAGGAAAACCTGCGGCAAGCACTGCGCTGCCACAACCACCAAAGACCAACCAAAACGTGCCGAGTAACTCAGCCGCATAACGTTTCATAGCAAGCTCCTTAAAGGATTTTGTATTAATTAACTAATTAGAGCGTGGTTCAACTACACGCACTGATCATTGCTGTTGATTGCTAACTGACCAGTGCTTTTTATATAAGCAGGCGTTGCTGAAAAAACAAATTAAATCCGACGTATGAGTGGCTACACAGTTGGGTTTTAAACGGTTTTTGGATTAAATTTACTCAGGATACAAAGAGATAACTGCTGCAGTTCAAGTGACTGTGAAAATTCACAAACAGCAAGTGGATAAAACTGGTTGCTGGTGAAAGAAGTTAAGGTAAATTTGAGAGTCTTAATTAGTAGAGAGGAGATTTAATTTAGGATCAAGATGCATGGTTAGATCCCCGTTGTTTTAATCATAATGCATCCTAATCCATGCTCAGTAGCTTAGGGAGTAATTTGCTAAGCTGCTAAAAGCAACAAGATAATCGGTAGGCTTTTTGTTGCTAGCGGTGAAAGATGCAGAATAAGTGGTATTTTTAAGCAGATGATCAAGTTTTGCTATTTAAACCTACAAAGTGACTGACCAGCATTCATTGGCTTAAGCTACATGCCGTATTGTTTTTATCAAGTTTTTGACTTTTTAAGCCTTTAAGCTCTGATTCCATGTGAACCTGCAGCATTTTTTCGTTATTATGCCATCCTTTCGCTGATACTCAGCCATTGGACAAGCAGACGGACTAGCCTAACCATGCAAAAATTTCTAATCGAAGGTGGTGTCGCCCTTGACGGTGAAGTCATCATCTCGGGTGCAAAAAACGCAGTTTTACCTTTACAAGCCGCTACTTTGCTGGCTGAAACCCCTATGACCATTCGCAATGTGCCGCGCTTGAAGGACGTACAAACGCTAGCTGCAGTGATTGAGGGCATGGGTGTGAAAGTCAGTTTTGATGCTGATAATAATATTCATACCGATACCAGCAGTATTAATCGTTTTAGCGCGCCTTATGAATTAGTCAGAACTATGCGTGCCTCGATTTTGGTATTAGGCCCGATGGTCGCGCGTTTCGGTGAAGCAGAGGTTTCTTTACCCGGCGGTTGTGCAATTGGTACGCGCCCCGTGAATCTACATATCTCCGGCTTAGAGGCAATGGGTGCTAAAGTCGTCGTCGAAGAAGGCTATATTCGTGCGCGGGCGGAGCGCTTGAAAGGTGCGCATATCGTCATGGAAATGGTGAGTGTGACGGGCACTGAAAATCTACTGATGGCAGCCGTACTCGCAGAAGGTGAAACCATTATTGAAAATGCGGCGCGTGAACCGGAAGTTACCGATTTAGCCAATTGCTTAAATCTAATGGGTGCGAAAATTCGCGGCATTGGCACGGATAAGCTCATCATTGAGGGTGTAAAAAGCCTAAAAGGGATTGATTACACGGTTTTGCCTGACCGAATTGAAACCGGTACTTTCCTTGCGGCAGCAGCGATTACGGGTGGCAGAGTCCGTACTACCCATGCAGCACCCGATACTTTAGATGCCGTGCTACATAAATTTCGTGAAGCAGGGGCTTTAGTGCAAACTGGGCCTGACTGGATTGAAGTTGATATGCGTGGCCGCACTTTAAAAGCAGTCGACATTCGTACTGATCCTTATCCTGCCTTCCCGACTGATATGCAAGCACAATTCATGGCGATGAATGCGTGTTCACAAGGTATCGGCGTGATTGTTGAAACCATCTTCGAAAATCGGATGATGCATGTGGCTGAGTTGATGCGGTTGGGTGCCAATATCCGCTTAGAAGGGAATACTGCGATTGTGGCGGGCATGCCTTCCTTAAAAGGCGCTCCAGTGATGGCGACGGATTTACGCGCGTCGGCTTCCTTGATTCTGGCTGCCTTAGCGGCACAGGGTAAAACTACGGTAGACCGGATTTATCACACCGATCGTGGCTATGAGCGCATTGAGCAGAAATTGGCGGGCTTAGGTGCAAATATCCAGCGAGTGAATGGCTAAGCAATGAGTAAAACGCTGACGATTGCGCTATCGAAAGGGCGAATTTTCAAAGATACCGTACCTTTGTTGCGTGCGGCGGGTATCGAGCCGCTGGATGATCCCGAAACTAGCCGCAAATTGGTGTTAGATACCAGTCGCGATGATGTGAAAATCGTGATTATCCGTGCCACTGATGTGCCTACTTATGTGCAATACGGTGCGGCTGATGTGGGTGTTGCGGGCAAAGATGTGCTGATGGAGCATGGCGGTGATGGTCTGTATGAAATGATTGACCTGAAAATCGCCAACTGCAAATTAATGGTGGCGGGCTTTCCTGATCGACCTTTGCCCGATACCAACCTGAAAGTGGCTACTAAATTTGTCAATTGCGCGCGCCGTTATTTCGCGAGCCAAGGTCGGCAAGTCGATATTATTAAGCTCTACGGCTCGATGGAGTTAGCGCCTTTAGTAGGTTTGGCGGATTGTATTGTCGATTTGGTGGATACCGGCAATACCTTACGTGCCAATGGTCTAGCGCCTTTAGAGCATATGGCGGATATCAGTTCGCGCTTAGTGGTCAACAAGGCCGCCATGAAACTCAAGCACGACTCAATTCAAGAGCTATTGACACAGATTCAGTCAGTAGTGGCAGAGAGGAATAAATCAAAGTGAAATATCAAACCGATGACTTACGGATTATTGGCGTGGATGAATTAGTTCCTCCCAGAAAGCTGCATGAAGAATTGGTGCTGAATCAAGTTGCGAGCGAAACGGTTTACAAAGGCCGTCAACAAGCCCACGAAATTATTCACGGGCGAGATGATCGCTTATTAGTGGTGGTGGGGCCTTGTTCGATTCATGATGTGGATGCTGCGCTGGAATATGCCACGCGCTTGACTCAACTGCGTAATTCTTTGCAGAAAGACTTGCACATTATTATGCGCGTCTACTTTGAAAAGCCGCGTACTAGTGTGGGTTGGAAAGGTTTAATCAATGATCCTGATTTGGACAATAGCTTCCAGATCAATAAAGGCTTGCGTACGGCGCGTAAATTGCTGCTGGATTTAGCCAATATGGGCATGCCAGCGGGTACTGAATTCCTTGATTTGATCAGCCCGCAATATGTGGCTGATTTAGTCAGCTGGGGCGCGATTGGTGCACGGACTACCGAAAGCCAAGGCCATCGTGAATTGTCTTCTGGGATTTCCTGCCCGATTGGTTTCAAAAATGGTACTTACGGCAATGTGAATATCGCGATTAATGCGATTGCCGCAGCTTTGCGCCCGCATCATTTCTTATCAGTCACTAAAGACGGCAATACCGCCATTTTTGCCACCCGTGGCAATGAAGATTGCCATGTGATTTTGCGCGGTGGCAAAGAGCCGAATTATGACGCGAGCAGTGTGACCCATACTATTTCTGAGTTACGTAAAGAAGGCTTACCACCTTATTTAATGATTGATTTCAGCCATGCAAATAGCTGCAAAGATTATCGTCGCCAAGTTGAAGTTGCTCAAGATGTAGCGAATCAATTGTCAGAAGGCCAGCGCGCTATCTGTGGAGTGATGATTGAAAGTCATTTAGTGGAAGGAAATCAAAAAGCCGATGGCAAAACTCGTGAAGAGCTAGTTTATGGTCAAAGTATCACTGATGCTTGTATCAACTGGGATACTACCGAGCGGGTGTTGAATACTTTAGCGGAAGCAGTGCGCGTGCGTCGCACCAAAAAGTCATAGGTCATGGTGATGAAGATTCAACAATTATCCACTCAAGATCAAAACTTCTGGCAACAGTTAGACGGTTTATTAGCTTGGGAAAGTGTTTCTGACGATGCAGTGTTTAGTACCGTCAATGAGATCATTAAAGCTGTGCGTAGCCGTGGCGATGCTGCCGTCGTGGAATACACCAATCGCTTTGATCGTATGCAAGTCGGCTCCATGCACGAGCTGGAAATTCCTAAAGCACGTTTGCAACAGGCTTTAACTAATTTGCCTGCTGAGCAGCGTACCGCCTTAGAGCAGGCCGCTGAGCGCGTGCGGCGTTATGCTGAACATCAAAAGCTCGAATCTTGGTCTTATACTGAAGCCGATGGTACTTTGCTCGGCCAACAAGTGACTGCTTTAGATCGGGTTGGCTTGTATGTGCCCGGTGGTAAAGCGGCTTATCCTTCGTCGGTTTTGATGAATGCGATTCCAGCTAAAGTGGCGGGTGTGCCTGAATTAATCATGGTGGTGCCGACACCTGATGGTGATGTGAATGAACTCGTTTTGGCTGCGGCTGCCACTGCAGGAGTCGATCGAGTTTTTGCGATTGGTGGTGCACAAGCGGTGGCTGCTTTAGCCTATGGCACTGCTACGATTCCACAAGTAGATAAGATTGTTGGCCCCGGCAATATCTATGTAGCGACCGCCAAGCGTATGGTCTTCGGTGCAGTCGGCATTGATATGATTGCAGGCCCTTCGGAGATTTTAGTGGTTTGTGATGGGCAAACGAATCCTGATTGGATCGCGATGGATTTATTCTCACAAGCTGAGCACGATGAGGATGCGCAAGCGATTCTGGTTTCGCCGGATGCTGCATTTATTCAAGCGGTACAAGCTAGCATTGATAAATTACTCACTACGATGCCACGCCAAGCCATTATCACCAGTTCACTCACTGCGCGCGGTGCGTTAATTCAGGTGAAAGATATGGCAGAAGCGGCGCAGGTTGCTAATTATATTGCACCTGAGCATTTAGAATTATCGGTGGCTGATCCACAAAGCTTATTGAAAGATATTCGTCATGCCGGTGCGATTTTCATGGGGCGCTATACCGCAGAAGCTTTAGGTGATTATTGTGCAGGCCCCAATCACGTATTACCAACTTCGCGTACCGCACGTTTCTCTAGCCCTTTAGGTGTCTATGATTTCCAAAAGCGTTCGTCTTTAATCAATTGCTCAGCGCAAGCAGCGAGCGAATTGGGAAAGGTGGCTTCAATACTTGCGCGGGGTGAAGGGTTAGTAGCGCATGCTAGCTCAGCAGAGTATCGTATTCAGAACTAATGCTATAAAACAGTGCAAACTGAGCGCTAGGGCAGCTAAAATAGCTCAGTTTGCAATTCTCAGTTATTAACCAAGTTATTAATCGGTCAGGACTTTTACATACAATGAATCCGGATTTTCTCGACTTTGAGCAGCCAATCGCCGAATTACAGGCAAAAATCGAAGAGCTGCGTTTTGTAGATGATACGCAAATCAATCTCAGCGAAGAAATCGCCAAATTAGAAGAAAAAGCACAAACCCTGACCCGTTCTATCTTCGCTAAGCTCACGCCTCGGCAGATTTCACAATTAGCGCGCCATCCTAAACGTCCTTATACCCTCGATTTAGTCAAAAATTTATTTACGGATTTTACTGAGCTGCATGGTGATCGTGCGTATGCCGATGACAATGCAATTGTCGGTGGTACTGCCCGGTTTCGTGGGCAGTCAGTCATGATAATTGGCCATCAAAAAGGCCGTGATACCACCGAAAATATTAAGCGTAATTTCGGCATGCCGCGTCCAGAAGGCTATCGCAAAGCTTTGCGCTTAATGCAGATGGCGGAAAAATTTCAGTTGCCCGTGATTACCTTCATTGATACGCCGGGTGCCTACCCTGGGATCGGTGCAGAAGAGCGTGGGCAAAGTGAAGCGATTGCCCGCAACCTTTACGAAATGGCGAAATTGCGCACTCCAACTATTTGTACGGTCGTGGGTGAAGGTGGTTCGGGTGGTGCACTGGCGATTGGTGTCGGCGATCGTGTAATGATGTTGCAGTACGCGACCTATTCGGTTATTTCCCCTGAAGGCTGTGCTTCGATTCTTTGGAAGAGTGCTGATAAGGCTGCTGATGCGGCTGATGCGATGGGGATTACCGCAGACCGCTTAAAATCCTTAGGTTTGATTGATCAAATTATCCCTGAGCCTTTGGGGGGTGCGCATCGGAATATGCCGCTAGCCACGCAAGCCGTGGGTGAGGCTTTGGAAGTCAATCTGCGTGAATTGAAAGCTATGAATATTGACAAGCTATTAGAGCGCCGCTACCAACGTCTGCTCAGCTTTGGCCAATACGAAGAGGCTTAATGATTCTGGAGGGCATCTTTTCCTTCCTGCAAACTCATCCTGCTACTAAGTATTATCTCGCTTATAGCGGCGGACTTGATTCGCATGTGCTGCTGCATGCTTGTGCAGCACTCCAAGCTCAATACCCCTTCCAGTTTCAATTTCAAGCGATTCATATTCATCATGGCTTACAAGCTAGCGCTGATGTTTGGGTTGAACATGCTGAGCAAATTTGCACGGCTTTAAATGTGCCTTTAAAAATTATTCGCTTAAGTTTAAAGCCTGCTGCTGGCGAAAGTATTGAAGCGGTCGCCCGTCAAGCACGCTATCAAGCCTTGAGCGAGTGTTTAGCGGCTGGTGAAATGCTGTTAACCGCTCATCATCAAGATGATCAAGCAGAAACTTTCTTATTGAATGCTTTACGCGGCAGTGGGGGAGCTGGCTTAGCTGCTATGCCTCTGGTGCGGACTTTGGGGGCAGGACAGTTAGCTCGACCCTTGTTAGCTTTTAGCCGAGCACAATTAGAGGTTTATGCGCAGCAGCATCAACTCCACTATGTGGATGACCCCAGCAATGTGCAGCTGCAGTTTGATCGTAATTACTTACGTCATGAAATATTGCCGCGTTTGCAGGAGCGTTGGCCAGCAACCAAGCAGGCTTTAAGCCGTGCGGCGAGTTGGCAAACTGAACAGCAACAAGTTTTAGAGCATTTATTAGCTGCGCAATTGCCGCAATTTATCGGGAGCCAAGCGCGTACACTTTCTGCAACAGCGGTAAATACTCAAGATGAGTACCTGCAGAAGGCTTTGATTCGCTATTGGCTGCAAAGCCGTGGTTTTACTATGCCGTCTGCGAAAAAATTGCAGCATATTTTAAAGGATGTATTCGGAAGTTCAGCGGATGCAACGCCTTGTGTGGCTTGGGGAACCTGTGAATTAAGGCGCTATCGGGATGATGTTTATGCTTTAAAGGCTCTGAGCAAGCATGATGCTAAACAGATCATCGTTTGGGTGGATTGGGAGCAGGATTTGTACCTGCCTGCGCTGGAACGGAGTTTAAGTAAATCCTTGTTAAGTGCTGAGTTTAAGCAGCAAGCACTTAATTCAAAATTAGTTATCACAGTACGCTTTCGCCAAGGTGGTGAGCGTGTGCAGCGCACTCAAGGGCATTCACTTGAATTAAAAACCTTATTCCAAGCAGCAAGCCTCCCGCCTTGGGAGCGGGAGCGTGTGCCGTTAATTTATGTGGGTGAGCAGCTGCGTTTAGTCGTGGGTATTTACCCTAATTCTTAAGCCTCGCCAGTAGCAACACGGCGTGTTGGATCGCGAATCCATTCACTCCATGAGCCGACATACAGGCGTGAGCCACTTAAGCCAGCCACTTCCATCGCTAATAAATTATGACAGGCGCTGACTCCAGAGCCACACATATGCACGATTGCTTCGGGTGCTTTGCCAGCAAGCTTAGCTTCCCAATCTTGTTTTAATTGGCTAGCTGGTTTGAGTTGGCCATTGACTAAATTATCCGTTAAAGGCCGATTGATGGCACCGGGAATATGCCCTGCAATGGGGTCAATCGGTTCCAGTTCGCCACGGAAACGTTCAGCACTGCGTGCATCAATCAGTTGATAGGGATGAGTGTGGCTTAATTCGTCAGTACTTAAAAAGTAGTTTGCTTGTAATTGAGCTTTGAAATTTCCTGAATGTGGAGGTAAAGCAGGCGGGTTTTGCTCTAAAGATCCACCTTGTGCAAGCCATGCAGGCCAGCCGCCATCTAACACTGCCACCGTCTCATGACCCAACCAACGCAGTAGCCACCAAGTGCGGGCTGCAAAGGCTCCGCTAATGTCATCATAAACAAATACCTGTGTGTTCTCATTTAAGCCGTAAACTGCTAATTTATTAGCAAGTTGCTCTGGGTTGGGCAAAGGGTGTCGTCCCGTAGTAGCCGTAATCGGGGACGAGAGATCTTGATCTAAGTTTAAATAAAAAGCGCCAGGGATATGGCCCGCTTGATAAGCACGCTCTCCTGCTGAGGGATCAGCTAAATTAAAGCGGCAATCAAAAATAATCTGATCTTTTTGCCCGAGTCTTGCGACTAAGGTTTGGGTGTTAATTAGGGCTTTATACATAAGGCTTCTACTTGTTGAGCTAAGTCAAAGTTTCCACAGTGAGCTATTTATCATAGCTGCAAAGTGGTGCTCGGTTATTAAACTTTTTATCCAGTGCAATTAGCTGCACTATACTTTTAAACAGTTCTTTTGTGTCTAATCTATCAAGGAATAGCAATGAGTGAAAAACGTTCGTGTTGTTGTGGCGCATTACCCAAATTATGGTGGTGGCTACTCACTTTGTTGGGCTTACCTCTACTGTTTTGGTTAATGGTTTCCTCGCGCCAAAATCCAGTAGAAACTGATCTAGCAACCAGAGCCACGGACGGTTTGAAGGCAGCTTCCTTAAATGATGTGCAGGTTAATTTAGATCATCGTGGACGTGATGCACAGCTAACCGGCAAAGTTGCTAGCGATGCTGAGCGCGAACAAGCCGCGAAGCTAGTACAAGATACGCAGGGTATTCGTGTGGTGGATAATGCGATTGAAGTAGTTACTCCAGTTGCCGCAGCCATTGCTACGGCGCCCGCTGTAGAAGCTGTACCAGTAGCAGCACCTGCTCCTGCTCCAGAAGTAACACCTACTCCTCCAGCAACACCAACTACAGAGCCAAACTTTGCTTTATTGCCACAAGATGGCAAATGGGTACTGCAAGGTAGTTTAAGCTCCCAAGCTGAAATTGACCAAGCCCTTGCTGCTGCTGAAGGTATGTATGGTGCTGGCAATGTGGTGAATCAATTAACGGTTGGATCAGTAGCTCCAGCGACTTGGTTAGGCTCTTTAGGCGGCTTGAAGGAGGCTTTGGCTGGTATTGAGCAATCGGGTTTGAAATTTGCGAATGGTGCCTGTGCTTTAATGGGAGTGGCTAGCTCTGACCAAGCTAAAGCAGCAGCTCTAGAAAAGGTGCAGCAATTATTGGGTAATGCCAAGGTTGAGGATCAACTAACCGTCAAAGCACCGGAAATTGCCGTAGCACCCGCACCAGAAGCTACTCAAGCAGTGCCTGCTACTGCTGAACCAGTACAGCCAGCCGCTGCAACGACGCCTGAGCCTGCAGCACCTGTAGCGATGGCTGAAGTAGCTCCACCAGCACCTGCGACTGAACCTGCACAGCCTGTACCAACTGCTGCAACCGAACCAGCACCAGTACCAGCTGCACCTGAGCCTGCGCCCGTGCTGCTTACAACTGAACAGCAATCGTGCCAAGATCAATTCAATACAACGATGAATGGCCAGCAAATTTTGTTTGAAACCAATAAAGCTATCATTAAACGCGATAGCCTCAAGCTGTTGGATGGTATCGCGAAGATTGCTACGGATTGTAAGTCGGCCTTAGATGGCAAACTACTGCGTGTAGGCGGGCACACCGACAATGTAGGTGAAGATGTCTATAATCAAAACTTGAGCCAACAACGTGCTGATGCAGTGAAAGATTATTTGGGTAAGCAAGGTTTGGATAGCGGCTCAATCCAAGGCGTTGGCTATGGTGAAGCCCAACCAATCGCTAGCAATGACACCGAAGCAGGGCGGGCGCAAAACCGTCGCATTTCCTTTGATATTATTCAAAAGTGAGGCCTTCCCATGATGTATCTATTGTCTAAATTATTTATCTGGTTACTACTCGCCTTCATTTTTGGCTTGGTAATGGGTTGGTTCTCACGTTCAGGTAGAGGAGAGTAACGATGACTATGTTCTTAATTCAGTCGCTTCTACTGCTGTTAGCCGCGTTCCTGCTGGGTTATGGTATCGCTCAGCTGGCTGAAGGGCGTATTTTGTAAGCGTAAGCAGGTAGCTGTTTATACTAAACCTAGTACAGATCACTCGCACCTACGTGTGCCAGTCACTACTGCTGCAGTGACAACCGGTACTGCTGCAACTGCGGCTTTAGCCCGTAGTCGCCAAGAAATAAAGCCTACCGTGACGGTGAAGCAGCCTGAGGTAAAAGCTCCAACGGTGACGGTGAAATCGCCTGAAGTGAGAGCTGAAGTCAGTCCGATTAAGGTCGCAGAATTGCATGTTCCCAAAGCCGACATTAAAGCACCTGAAGTCACAGTAGCGACTCCAAGCATTGATGTGAGAGCGCCTAAGGTGACGGTTCCTGCCGTGGATGTCACTGTCCCTAACGTTGAGCTGCATTTACCTAAGGTCGATGTCACTGTCCCAGCGATTGATCTACCTAAACTTGATGTCAGCGCTCCTTCAATGGATTTACCAAAAGTTGATGTCGACGTTCCAACCATTGATTTATCAAAACTGGATCTTAAAGCCCCAACTGTGGATCTGCCGCAAGTTGATGTGAATGTTCCATCTATTGATTTGCCAAAAGTCGATGTCACAATACCTAATTTGAGCGCTAGTTTGCCGACGGTAGATACTAAGCTACCTGAAGTAGAGCTGCCTAAAATTGAGGTCAAGGAGATTGCGACAGGCATCGTTGGTCTTGGTGCTGCAGCAGTTGCAGCTAGCGTGGCAGCCTTTAAATTGAAAGCGCCGGATGGTGAGGTTGGTCTCACCGTGACTGAAGTTAAGCCTCCAGAGCTAGATGTTGATCTCAAAACATTGCAAATGAACCTACCAGAGTCCAAGGCTGATGTATCAGTTGTGGAATGGCATAACCAAGAGGTGAGTGCAGATATTGTCACTGTCAATGTGCCAGATGTGCAGGTTGATCTACCCGATGCGGGCCTACCTAAGCTGGATGTCAGTCTGGCCGCAGCTAATCTACAGACTCCAGAAGGTAAAGTAGATTGGACAGCTTTGCGGGTGGATGTGCCGGACACAGCGATTCATCTACCAGCAGCAGGCCTTGATTTTGAGCATGCCAAACTGGGCGTAGGCAGAGTCGAACTGAATACACCTGAAGGTTTATATACTGTAGAAGGTGCTAAGGTGCAGGCGCTGGATCAACCAGAAGCCGCAGGCGCTGTACGCTTAACCAAGCCAGATGGTGATGTGCAAGTTGCCTCTTTTGCTACAGATACGAACGGGCATATAAACTTGGCGGCTGCTGATAACGGCCCTAGTGGTTTAGAGCTAGAAACTGTTGAGTTGAGTTCAATGCAGCTTGGTTTGGTGAATAAAGACTGGCTCATTAGCCTGAAAGAAGCTGCTTTAGCCCAAGGTAATACCGTGTTAGCGAGCGCTGTCGATCAGGCGATTACGACTACAACTCAATCAGCCAATCAGCTAACGAGTATTGACATTGGCTCTGCGGGTGCTGGCCTCAGTCCAGACTGGCTAGCAGGTTTGAAAACAGCAGTTGTTGGCGCTGGCCTTGGTGTAGTGGTGGCGAAAGCAACTGATAGCTTGGCTGCTTCATCCGACGAACTTGATGAGTCGGACATGATTGAGGAGGTGAAAAATGCTGCTGACGATGTGGGACGCACGCATACCTTAGTGGGTACCGATATCGGTATTGCCGGGCAGGGCTTAAATGCAGAGTTTTTGACTCATTTAAAAGCGCCTACGCCTACCACCGTCGTGGATGTGATGGCTAGAGCCGCTGATGCTTTAGCTAATCAGCCCCAAGCGATTGATGAGTCAGACCTGATTGAGTCCAAGAAAAATGTCGTTGAAGCGCTATTAAATCCAACCTGTTTAACGACGACTGAAATTGGCTCTTTAGGTCAGAGCTTGAATACCGATACGCTGGCAGGCTTAACGATGGTAGCTGCTAGTGCTGGCACCGTAGCAGCTGTGCAAGCTAATCTACAATCAGGCACACAACCCATGATTGTGGATGAGTCGGATGCGATTGAAGCGATTAAGCTGGCTTGGGATGGTGAATTAAGCCCGGCAGAATTGGCCGCTTTAGAGCATACCTTGATTTTGCGCCCCGGTGAAACCGGACGTTTAGGCTTGGTCACTTGCTCAGTACCGAGTGGTAATTGTGTATCTCTAGGTGGTTTAGAGGGTGATTTGCCTCAAGGCGATGCGATGCGCTCGAATCTATTTAATATGGCAGTGACCCATAATGATGATGGCAACTACATCTTTTCGAGCCTGTCTAAATGGATGCCTAATTGGGTTAAATCGGGTGAGTCCTCTGAACATACCGATGAACAAATCAACCTAGTTTGGGACAATGATCCGACGGTTATTGAATACACGGCTGGTTATCAATTGACATTGCGTGCAGGTCAATATGGTGATTTGGGTACTGTGTCTTGCGCAGTAAACGAGCCAGGCTCTGTCAGTTTAGGCGGTATTGTCGGCTCCATCGCAGATGGCCAGACTGTGGTGTCGAAATTGTATGGTTTGGTGATTGAGCGTGCTGGCGATATCTATACGTTCAAACAATTCGCTAAGCGTGCTGCTAATGATTCATGGCTGGATACAGCAAAAGTGGCAGCGGTAGCGGTGGGTGCTGGAGTAGCAGCACAAGCTTCGGGCGCAGTCGATTCAGTAAAAGATATGGTCATGCCAGTTACCAAGTCCGAAGCCACCGATATGCTCGAGCCAGATCTGGATTGGAGTGATGATAAGATTCGGGTTGGTGTACATCGCTTGATTGCAGAAAGTCATGACCGGCGCGGCTCTAAGCTGGTTAGTCAGTTATGGGATAGTGATAGTGGCTATGATTGTGGCTTCATTGAAGGCGAAGAGAGCTTGATTTTGAAGCCCGGTTTATATGGCAAACTTGGCGCGATTCATTGCGGTGTGACCAAACCCGGACGCGTGGTCGTCAGTGGCGATGTCAGTCCTTTGAATGAGGGCGAAGGCGTCTTATTCCATCTGTATAACATCGTTGTTTGCCGTGACGACGAAGACAATTACCGCTTTGAGCGTTTAAAAGATTTAGTCTAACTAGCTCTGAAAGAAGCGAATTGCGGTATCCCCGCCCGGTTGCTGTAACCAGCGCCGGGTGAGGGCTAATGCCTTGTCTGGCTCATGCGCCACAACCTGTTTAGCCACTTCCTGTACGGCTGGCAACCAAGCTTGATCTCTCAATAAGCTGGCTATTCTCAAGCGTACATCGCCCGTTTGCTTCGTCCCTAAGACTTCGCCGGGGCCACGTAGCTCCAGATCAATATTGGCAATTTCAAAGCCATCCGTGCTATTACACAGTGCATCCAAACGCTTTTGCGCAGTCTTGCCTAACGGCGCTTGATAGAGCAGTACACAGCTACTTTCCGTGCTACCACGCCCCACTCGTCCACGTAACTGATGCAGTTGTGACAAGCCTAAGCGCTCAGCATTTTCAATAATCATAATTGAAGCATTCGGCACATCGACACCGACTTCAATCACGGTAGTAGCGACTAGCAGTTGCAATTCATTGGCTTTGAAAGCCTGCATAATGCGTTCTTTTTCACTCGGATGCAGGCGACCGTGAATTAGGCCTACTTGAATGCCGGGGAGTTGCTCATGTAATAACTCAGCGGTCAATTCAGCCGCTTGGCATTGCAGCACTTCGGACTCGTCAATTAGGGTACAAACCCAATACACTTGGCAGCCACGCGCGCAGGCTTTTTCTACCCGACGAATTAAGCGATCACGATTGTCATTGCTTAATTGCACGGTTTTAATCGGTGTACGCCCTGGCGGTAGCTCATCAATAATCGAATAGTCTAAATCGCCGTAAGCGGTCATGGCTAAAGTGCGCGGAATTGGGGTGGCGGTCATCACCAATTGATGCGGATAATAATCGCCTTGCTTGCCTTTTTCACGCAGCTCCAAGCGCTGATGCACCCCGAAGCGATGTTGCTCATCAATAATGATTAAACCGAGTTGCAAAAATTCGACAGTCCGTTGGAAGAGAGCGTGTGTACCAATCGCAATATGCCCAATCCCAAGTAATAGATTTTCGACTTGGCGGCGGCGCTGCTTGGCGGTTTGTGTACCAGATATATACACCACATCCAAGCCAAGTGGCTCCAACCAAGTGCAAAAATTGCGGTAATGCTGTTCGGCTAATAATTCAGTGGGCGCCATTAAAGCGACTTGATAGCCATTGGCTATGGCATGTAAAGCGGCTGCCACGGCCACCAAAGTTTTGCCTGAGCCAACATCGCCTTGTACTAAGCGATTCATTGGGCTGCCTAAGCACAAATCACGTCCAATTTCTTTAATCACCCGACTTTGCGCATGGGTTGGTGCAAACGGCAATTGCTTGAGCAACTGCTGAAACAGCTGGTTCGGTGCTTGCATAAGCGGCGCTTTGACTTGATTAATCTCGTGGCGGGCTTGTTGAACACCTAATTGATGCGCGAGTAATTCTTCAAAGATCAAACGCTGTTGGACAGGATGGCGGCCATCCAATAATTGGCGGCTCGCCACTTCGCTAGGCGGTTGATGCAATAAGCGCACGCACTCCGCCAACGGCGGGAAATTATATGCCTGCACAGTCTGCTGCGGCAGTAATTCTTCAAGTTCATGCACTTGTTCTAAAGCCAATTTAATCAAACGGCTGAGGCTGCGTTGCTGCATGCCTTCGGTGCTAGGATAAGTCGGAGTCAAGGTATTTTCTAACGGGGGCAAATCGCCCGCACTGACAATTCGATATTCTGGATGCACCATTTCCAGCTTGCCACCCGCTTGGCGCACTTCCCCAAAACAGCGGATATAAGCGCCTTGGCTCAAGCTATGTTTCTGTCCATTGGTGAAATGGAAAAAGCGCAAAGTCAGTAAACCCGTACCATCCGAAATATGGCAGAGCAGCATTTTACGCGCGCGCGTGACGATTTCAGTCAGTTCGATTTCACCTTCAACGGTGACTTCTTGTTCGGTGCGTAAGCTGCCAATCTGATAAATGCGCGTGCGATCTTGGTAGCGCATTGGCAAATGAAACAGCAAATCAACCACGCGCAAAATACCTAGACGCAGCAGTTTTTCGGCGGTAGCTTCATTTACGCCTTTGAGCGCAGTAACCGGCTGGTAGAGGAGCTTCGGAGTGGCTGATTCAGTCATGGCTAGAGTTTACTACAGACTGCTGACTTGTTGTGCTATCTCAGTTCTAAGCCGCCTAAATCGGCTGAAATGCGCTAATATTCAGGCAGTCAAGGATGGAAACGAGTGCAGGATTGAGCGCGGAATACGAACAACAAAACACAGATAACGCACAATGCCGTGAAATGCTCGCGCAATTTGTCGAGCAGCGTGGTGACAAGGGCGCCAAGCTCTTATCGGTGCTGACACGCTATATTCAGTCGTGTGCGTATCGGCATTACCCGCTCAGTGCTGAGGATCAGCAGGATATTCTGCAAGAAACCGCGATTAAAATTCTCACTCGTTCGGCGCAATTGCAAGGTCATTGCAGTGCGTGGTTATTCTCGATTGTGCGCAATGAATATATTGATCGGCTGCGCCAATATCAAAGCAAGAAAAAAGTCTTTGAGCCTGACGTGGATGGCACACTGGTTGCTATGGCTGGAGAAAATACCCAATCCTTAGCGCTAGCGGATCAGGACTTATATAGCCAAGTGGATTGTTTGGAGCGGGTGTTTGAGCAGATTGCGCGCCAGCCGACGGGGGAGATGGATATGGCGATTTATACCGATTATGTGCAAGGCTTGAGCAATGGTGAGATTGCCGCGCGCACCGGGCGCACGATGGGTGCGATTGCGAAACGTTTGTCGGGTTTGCGGGATCGAGTCTGGCAGTTAAAGCAGGAGTTGTGCTAATGGTAGGCGAAAACGAGCACGATCAAACCGACCAAGACGCTTGGGGTGAGGTGGTGTCGGGGAAGCGCTTGCCGGTCGCCGGTCAGCGTGCTGATGAAGAAGCTGAGGCGGTACGCCAAGTTTTATTATGGCGACAAGCGCGTGAGCAAAGTCCAGTCATTACACCTGAGCAAGCTTCGGCCTTTTATCAGCGTGCGGAAAAAGCGCGGCGTGATCGCCTGCAATCCTCGCGTGGCAAGACTTTAGGGATTTTGATTGCGGCGGGCTTGGGCTTATTAGGCGCGGGTTTAGGCTTGGGTTGGTGGCTGTCGCAATCGGGCTCAACAGCCGTTGTCGCTGTACCAAATAATGTTTCTGTCAGCACTAGCTCAAGCTCTACGCCTGTCATTCCACCCTCCACACCGCCAAGCGATATGCCACAAATGATTGAGCTGCCTGCGGGTAGTTTTATCATGGGTTGTACCGCTGGTTGGGATGATCAATTGGGTGGTTGTCGTGAGAATGAATATCCAGCGCATAGTGTGCAGGTGAAGGCTTTTGCGATGTCGCGCCATGAAATTACCGTGCAGCAGTTTAAGCGTTTTGTTGACGCCACCCATTATGTCACTACCGCCGAATTTCAACAGCAGGGCTGCGCGCTTCAAGATTTGCAGAAGCCTAGCGCATGGACGATTAGCCCGCCAAATAATTGGCGTAATCCGAGTTTCACCCAGCCGCAAGTGCATCCGGTGGTGTGTGTGAGTTGGCAGGATGTGCAGGCTTATACGCAGTGGTTATCGAAAGAGAGAGGGCAGCCTTACCGCTTGCCAACTGAGGCAGAATGGGAATATGCAGCACGTGGTGGCAAGATTACTGCGTTTTATTGGGGTAATCAGCCAGATCGCCATTTTGCCAATGTCAGTGGTGTGGAAGGCACGGATCAATGGGCGCAAACGGCTCCGGTTGGGCAATTCGCTGCGAATCCGTTTGGTTTGCACGATATGGCGGGGAATGTCTGGGAGTGGACAGCTGATTGCTGGGAAGCCAACTACCAAAGTACTGCAAGTGCCGATCACACTTGCAGCCAAAATGCGTTCCGAGCGCGGCGCGGTGGTGGCTGGGATAATGTCCCCGCCAGCACTCGGTCAGCAGCGCGTAGCCCAGCGTCGTTGTTAGATCGTAGTTATGTGTTGGGGTTTAGAGTGGTGAAGGAGTTACCCTAGTTACCGCTACATTGCGCTTGAGTTTTAGCGCTTGCTTGGCGTAAGGCAGCTATGATTTTTTCATCACCTTTATCAATCGCCAAATCTAAAGGCATATTGGTTTTACAGGCTTGACCGCGAATATCCAAATTGGGGTTAGCGCCAGCACTTAATAAAAGCTTCATTGCAGGCAAGTTGTTTTGATCAATAGCAATCGCTAAAGGTGTAGAACTACCTTCGCCTTGACCGGGTTTATTAGGATCTACCCCATGTGTTAATAACCATTGCAACATTTTTAAATCAGCAGCGTGGGCTTTAGCATCAGAGCCATAGCTAATGTAGTGTTCGAGTGGGTTAAATTTGCCTGCATCTAAAGGAATGCCTGAGTGCTGTAAAAAGTTTAGGGTTTTCATTTCGAGTGAGCTTAACGCATTATCCATAACAGCTTTTTGCTGCCCTTTTAAGTCAGCGCCTGCCGCAATTAATTGTTGTAAGCGCTCTGTAGCACCTCGCCCTGCCGCAGCGAGCATTTCTTGAGTTAAATGCTCGGTGTCAACGGTTAGGTCATTTTGATTAATGCTGCCTTGTGGGTTGATGCATTTCATTAATAAACTAGCACGGACTTGGGTTTCATTTTCGGTTTCTTTAGGGCGCACAGTTCGGCACCAATGGTGCTGACCGGCACCATTCTCATTCCAGCGCGTATCGGTAAAACCGCAGCCTAGCATTTGCTGAGAGCGGAATTGATAAACCGCTTTAGTCGCATAATCCTTACAGGGATCATAGTTTTCATAAATGTCTGCTTGAGCGCTTGCACTTAAAACAAGAATGGTGCTCAGACCTAAAGTGCTAGTTAAACGCTGTAAATGAATTGATAAAGTTGGCATAGAATTCCCCTTCGATGAATGGATTAGTTTGAGTGGCTAAACAGCCTCTTCATCACTACAGACGAAGGAATTTTGTAATCTTTACGGGGTCGTGAGAATTTTTTGAGTTTTTAGTTAATTTACGCATTTTAAAAGCTATTTCATACTTGTCTTGCTGCAAGTATTAATCTTTTTGCTGCACTTTTGTGTATCTCTTGTTGTATATAGTAGAATATCTGTGAGGAGATTTTTTCTACCAAGCTGTCGCGCGGCTTGCGTTCACTTTATGAGCTATCACCAAGGACAATCATGACTACCAACAATCCAAAAATCATCTATACCTTGACTGATGAGGCGCCGCTATTGGCGACCTATTCATTCTTACCGATTATTCAGGCATTCGCGAAACCTGCGGGGATTGACGTTGTGACCAGCGACATTTCGGTCGCTGCACGGATTTTGGCGGAATTTCCCGATTTCTTGACCGAGGCGCAACGTGTCCCGAACAATTTGGCTGAGCTAGGTGCTCTGACACAGAATCCTGATACCAATATTATTAAACTGCCGAATATTAGCGCTGCCTTGCCACAACTGAATGCGGCGATTAAAGAGTTGCGCTCGAAAGGCTATATGGTTCCTGAGTATCCTGAGAGTCCACAAAACGACGCAGAAAAAGCGATTGTAAAGCGCTATTCCAAAGTTTCGGGTAGTGCAGTCAATCCAGTTTTACGTGAGGGTAATTCAGATCGCCGCGCTCCTGCTGCCGTCAAACGCTATGCCCGCAATAACCCACACAAAATGGGCAAGTGGAGCCACGCTTCGCGCACCCACGTTTCACACATGGAACATAGCGATTTTTATCATGGTGAAAAGTCTATGACCATGGATCGTGAATGCGATGTGAAAATGGATTTGGTGACCAAAGACGGCCGAGTGATTGTTCTGAAGGAAAAGACGCATATCCTCGAAGGCGAAATCATCGACAGTATGTTCATGAGCAAAAGAGCACTCTGCGATTTCTATGAGCAAGAGCTGCAAGATGCGAAAGAAACCGACATGCTATTCTCGCTACACGTAAAAGCGACCATGATGAAAGTCTCGCATCCGATTGTATTCGGTCATGCGGTGAAGGTGTTCTACAAAGATTTGTTTGCGAAATACGGTGATTTATTTAAGCAAATCGGCGTCAAACCGAATAATGGTATGAGCAGTGTGCATGAAAAAATTAAGACACTGCCCCAAGCCCAGCAAGATGAAATCTTAGCTTGTATTAAAGAATGCGAAGCCGCACGTCCGCGTTTGGCGATGGTCGATTCTGATAAAGGCATTACCAACCTACATGCGCCGAATGATGTGATCGTTGATGCGTCGATGCCTGCGATGATTCGTGACGGCGGTAAAATGTGGGGAGCTGATGGCAAATCGCATGACACTAAAGCGGTACAGCCAGAAAGTACCTTTGCCCGTATTTACCAAGAAGTGATTAACTTCTGCAAAACCAATGGTTCTTTCGATCCACGCACGATGGGTACGGTGCCAAATGTGGGCTTGATGGCGCAACAAGCGGAAGAATACGGTTCGCACGATAAAACCTTTGAAATCGCTGAAGCGGGCGAAGCGCGGATTGTCGATGATCAAGGCAGGGTCTTGATGGTACAAAACGTAGAAGAGGGTGATATTTGGCGGATGTGCCAAGCCAAAGATGCTGCTGTCAAAGACTGGGTAAAATTAGCAGTCAATCGTGCGCGTTTATCCAATACACCAGCGGTATTCTGGCTAGACCCTTATCGTCCACACGAAAATGAAGTCATCAAAAAGGTGAATCGTTATCTGGAAGACTATGATTTAACCGGCGTTGAAATTCACATCATGTCGCAATTACGCGCCATGCGATTCACTTTGGAACGTGCCTTCCGCGGCTTCGATACTATTTCGGTGACTGGCAATATTCTGCGTGATTACCTCACTGACTTATTCCCGATTTTGGAGTTGGGTACCAGCGCGAAAATGTTGTCTATCGTGCCTTTAATGGCCGGTGGTGGCTTGTTTGAAACCGGCGCGGGCGGTTCTGCACCTAAGCACGTCCAGCAATTAGTCGGTGAAAACTACCTACGTTGGGATTCATTGGGCGAGTTCTTGGCGCTCACTGTGTCCATTGAAGATGTAGCGCAAAAGACAGGCAATAAAAAAGCACAAATCGTGGCAAATGCCCTCGATCATGCGACTGAGAAACTGCTGGATAACAATAAATCACCGTCACGCAAAGTTGGTGAAATTGACAATCGCGGCAGCCATTTCTACTTAGCCATGTATTGGGCACAAGAGCTAGCTAACCAAACCGAAGATGCAGAATTAGCTGCGAAGTTTGCGCCGCTAGCGAAAACACTGACTGAAAATGAGCAGAAGATTGTGGCTGAATTGAATGGCGTGCAAGGCAAACCAGTGGATTTAGGCGGGTATTATTATATTGATCCGGCGAAGACGAGCGCAATTATGCGCCCGAGTGCTACTTTGAATCAGGCGATTGACTCTTTTAACGCTTAAATTCTTGCCTTAATAGTTTATAGCCCTGCAAGTCAGGGCTATGCTCTAGGTGTTTTTATCTAAATCTTGTCTTTATGCCTAATTTTCCAGAGCTTTATTCAGACGAATACTGGTTGCAATATGCTTTGCAATTAGCCGAGCGGGCTTATCAGCAAGGCGAAGTGCCGGTTGGTGCAGTTTTAGTTCGCGATAATCAAATCTTAGGTGAAGGTTGGAATCAATCCATTAGCCAACATGATGCTACTGCACATGCAGAAATTATGGCTTTACGTGCAGCAGGCTTAGCGGCTGGCAATTATCGCTTACCCAATACTATTTTATATGTGACGCTGGAGCCTTGTGTGATGTGTGCTGGTGCTTTGTTGCATGCGCGTGTCGAACGAGTCGTGTTTGGTGCTTATGATCTGAAAACGGGTGCAGCGGGTAGTGTCTTCGATCTGCTATTGGATGCAAGGCATAATCATCAAGTGCAGTTGACGGGCGGGGTCTTGCAACCAGACTGCGTCACGCAATTGCAGGCTTTTTTTAAAGAACGTCGCTTAGCTCAGAAACTAGCCAGACTTAACTCCACTGCTAGTAGCTCACCTACAAGCACAGAAACCTAGCCGTTACTCTGCTCATGACTAAATCATCAAAAATATTTATGCTAGCTTGTTGATTGTTCCTCACTTTGGCGAGCAATCGGGCTTTTCTATGATTAAAACCTTTTTGGTTCATGCGGTGAAAGCTACTCAAACCTCTCCGGGTAAAGGTTTAATTATTTGGCTTTTAACCGATGAAAATCGTATTCCACGTAAAGTCTTGGGGGTTACAGATACTGACGAACAAGGTGTTGTCAAAGCAGTTAAACCTATTTATTCACGTGAAGCACCACTAGTTGAAGCGCTAACGCCCTTAGTTCGTGGCGATTTAGTGACTGTCGATTTTCGTCCTTTCAATCTTGCACAGAATTATGATGGGCGTATTGCTTATGAGCCATTAGATGGGAATCGCCGTTTTTTGATCCCACACCTGAGTAAATTAGCCGCAATGACAACCTTAGGTTGCGCATTGGGAATTGCTTTGGTCATCACATACCATTATCTTTGAGCACATAATTTCTTTAATAAGCTCACGGCATCTATGGCTTATCTCGATTGCATCCGCTTGTGTAATAATGCACAGCTGGCTGATTATATGGCTTGGCGTATTGATGGCAGCATTTATGGCTGGCTTAGTCCGCATTTTGCTAGGCATTTATTGGCTTATCCAACCGTGTTTCAGCAACAAAATCATGAACTTCAGTTTCAAGCTGAATTAAGCACTCCAGAACAGCGTAGTTTAGCGACCGAGCAAGTCATGCGTGCCTTGCATGATCAAGGCGTAATTGATACTTGGGTAGGGGAGTGCTATCCCGTGACTCTCGGCTATCAACAGCCTGCCAAATTAGCAGTGGAACGCGCCGCAGCTTCTTATTTAGGCATTAAAAGCTTTGGAATTCATGTGAATGGCTTGGTGGAAAAAGCCGATGGTATTTATGTCTGGATGGGTACGCGCACTTTAGCCAAACCTTTTTGGCCGGGCAAACTCGATCAAATGGTGGCAGGCGGCTTACCTGTTGGCCTGAGTTTGCTGGAAAATTTAATTAAAGAGGCTAAGGAAGAGGCGAATATTCCTGCTGAATTAGCCAAACAAGCCCAAGTAGTGAGCCAGCTTCACTACTGCCAATCTTTAAGTCGAGGCTTGGAAAATTCCACCTTATTTATTTACGACCTGTGGTTGCCGGAAGATTTTATTCCCGAAAATACCGATGGTGAGGTCGAGCAATTTCAATTAATCCCGCTGGCTGAATTAGCCGAGCTAACCGCACAAGTCACTGCATTTAAAGATAATTGCAATTTAGTCAATATCGACTTGCTGTTGCGGCAGGGATTTATATCCACAACTGATCCAGAGTATGCCGCGATTAAGCAGGCTTTATACGCTGAGAGCAGCATTTAACTATTAGGAAGCAATAATGAGAGAAGGGCAGCCCACTACGATTTATCTAAAAGATTACACGCCTCCCGCTTATCAAGTCGAAACTTTAAAGCTGAAGTTTGAGCTAGGCGATGAGTTCACTTTGGTGACTAATACCGCCCATTATCAGCGTGATGCGCGTAATACTAGCCATGCGCCGCTAGAGCTATTTGGTGAGCAACTTGAATTAATCAGTGTGCAATTAGATAGCCGTAATCTGCAAGCCGATCAAGATTATCGCCTCACGGCTGAAGGTATGCAGGTGTTAAGCCTGCCAGAGCAAGGCACGCTAGAAATTGTTACGCGGATTTATCCGCAGAAAAATACTGCGCTAGAAGGTTTGTACCAATCGAGCGGTAATTTCTGTACTCAATGCGAGGCGCAAGGCTTCCGTAAGATTACTTATTACCAAGACCGTCCCGATGTGATGACGCTATTCACCACAGAGATTATTGCTGAACAGGCTAAGTATCCGGTGCTGTTATCGAATGGAAATTGGGTTGCTGGCGGTGAATTGGGGGAGGGCAAGCATTGGGCGCGTTGGGTTGATCCTTACCGTAAACCAGCCTATCTATTCGCCTTAGTCGCTGGGCGTTTAGAGCATGTGGAGGATTTCTACACCACCGGTTCTGGGCGCAAGGTGACGCTACGCATTTATACTGAGCCGCATAATATTAATAAATGCGATCACGCGATGCAGTCACTCAAGCGCGCGATGCGTTGGGATGAGCAGCGTTTTGGTTTGGAATATGACCTCGATATTTACATGATCGTCGCGGTCGATGATTTCAATATGGGCGCGATGGAAAATAAAGGCTTAAATGTCTTTAACTCCAAACTGGTGTTCGCTAGCCCTGAAACCGCCACTGACCAAGATTATATCAATATCGAATCGGTGATTGGGCATGAGTATTTCCACAACTGGACAGGCAATCGCGTCACTTGCCGTGACTGGTTCCAGTTGTCGCTGAAAGAAGGTCTAACCGTATTCCGTGATCAGGAATTTACTGCAGATTTGCATTCACCTGCGGTGAAGCGCATCGAAGATGTGCGTATGCTGCGTACTTTCCAATTCACTGAAGATGCTAGCCCAATGGCGCATCCGATTCGCCCCGCCTCCTACATGGAAATCAATAATTTCTACACCATGACGGTGTATGAGAAGGGCGCGGAAGTGGTGCGTTTGTATCAAACCCTGCTAGGGCGTGATGGCTTCCGTAAAGGCATGGATTTGTACTTTGCGCGCCATGATGGTCAAGCAGTAACGACTGAAGATTTCTTAGCAGCGATGGCCGATGCGAATGGTGCGGATTTAAAGCAATTCCAACGCTGGTATGACCAAGCTGGTACGCCCGAAGTCAAAGTGAGCATGGTTTATGATGCCACTGCGCAAACTTGTCGTTTATATTGTGTGCAAACTTGCCCAGCCACTCCAGAAAGCCAGTCGAAACAAGCACAATTGATTCCGCTGCAAATGGGTTTATTAGGGCAGGATGGCGCTGATTTGCCTCTGTATTTAGAGGGACAAGCCTGCAATGGGACTTTGCAACTGACTCAAATGGAACAAAGTTTCAGGTTCACGCAAGTTACTGAACAACCTGTGCCTTCGTTGCTACGTAATTTCTCGGCTCCAGTACGTCTGGATTATGCCTATACCGAAGCCGAGCTGATCTTCTTAATGAAGCATGATAGTGATGCTTTCAATCGTTGGGATGCGGGTCAGCGCTTAGCGATGGCGGCGATTCAAGCTTTACTGGCGGATTTAAAGCAGGGCGATCCACTGGGCTTAAGTCATGAATTTGTTAGCGCATGGCAAGCGGTTTTGACTGATGAAAGTTTAGATCCTGCTTTGCGGGCGGAAGCTTTAACGTTGCCATCGGAAGCTGATATTGCCGAACTGATGCGACCTGCTGATCCGGCAGCGATTCATCAAGTGCGTGATTTCATTTTGAGCACTTTGGCGAAAACCTTGCGCTTAGATTTGGAAAATATGTTCACCAGCTATCAAGATCAAGCAGCTTATCAGATTGATGCGGCGAGTATGGGTAAGCGCCGTTTGAAGAATGTGTGCTTGGCTTATTTGGGGCATTTGGATGATAGTGCGATTCCAGCTTTATGCGCAGAGCAATATTATCAAGCGAATAATATGACCGATGCTTTGGCGGCTTTGGCCGTGTTAAATGACATTGCTTGCCCAGAGCGCACGGCAGCTTTAGCGCATTTCCTTGAGCGTTGGCAGAATGATCCTTTGGTGATGGATAAGTGGTTTGCACTCCAGGCCAGTTCTAGTCTGCCGAATACTTTGCAGCAAGTCGAAAAGTTGTTAGAGCATCCACTATTTGATATGCGTAATCCGAATAAAGTGCGGGCTTTAGTGGGGAGCTTTGCGATGCGCAACCCTTTGCATTTCCATGCGGCGAATGGCAGTGGTTATGCTTTCTTAGCAGAGCGAGTATTGTGGTTGAATGAACGCAATCCACAAGTGGCTGCACGCATGGTAAGGCCTTTGATGAATTGGCGGCATTATGAAGCGGGGCGTGGCGAATTAATGAAAGCACAGCTCGAACGTTTGCAAGCGCATCAAGGTTTGTCGGCGGATGTGTATGAAATTGTTAGTAAAAGTTTAGCTAATGCTTAGTTAAGATTAGTTATTCATGCAAGCTGAAAACCCTCCAATGGAGGGTTTTTTGTTATCAACGGGAAAATTTTCCCATCTATTGGTCATTTTGCCCTTGCGCTTATTCTATTAATGGGAATAAAATCCCATTCCATGAACAACACACTCCGCGCTGCGTTCTACCAAATACTCAAAGGCTTAATGCGCATTTTGTATCGCAAGGGTGTGGCCTTTGGTGAATTTACTCAGCTCGCGAAGCAGGCTTATATTGATGTGGTGGAAGATGAGTTGATCCAAGCGGGTGAGCGTGCAACCACCACGCGGATTGCAGTGATTACTGGCTTGACGCGCAAAGAGGTGACTCAGCTCCGCCAAACTGAATTAACTGAGGCTCCGCCGCGCTTTAATCGGGTGTTGCGCGTCGTCAATGCTTGGTTGAATGATGCAGCCTTTTTAGATAATGAAGGCCAGCCAGCCGTGTTAGCGTTTCGTGGTGCTGAGCCGAGCTTTGAGCAATTGGTGCAGCGCTATAGTGGTGATATGTCGAGCTTCGCGATGCTGGATGAAATGCGCCGCGTTAAGTTGGTTGAAAGTTTGGAGGATGGCACAGTGTGCTTACTCAGTACGGTGTTTATCCCTGATGCTGAGGATGAAGCGCAGTTGCAGTTATTAGGTACCGATGTGTCGCTGCTCGTGATGACGATTGATCATAATTTAATAGCGCCGTCAGACGAGCGTTATTACCAGCGCAAAGTGAGTTATAACAATTTGCCAGAAGAAGTATTACCGGCCTTTCGTGCCTTTGTGCGTAAGGATGCGCACCAACTTTTGCTGCGGTTTAATCAGTGGCTATATGAACATGATCGCGATAGTAATCCCAATATACAAGGCAGTGGTCGGATGCAAGCAGGCGTAGGTATTTATTATTTTGAGCAGCCGACTGACACCAAGGAAACGCGCCATGAAGATTAAATTGACTGCTCTCGTCGTGAGTGCCGCTTTCTTGCTAGCTAGCTGTGGTGATGCAGTAACGCTAGCAGAGGGCGGCATGACCGGCACCGGCATTACCGCAGGGCGAATTACGGGTTTCGGCAGTATTTATGTGAATGGCATTCACTATGATGTCGATAACGCAACATTTGATCGCAATGGCACTCAAGTTAGCGATCAAAGCAGTTTCGCCGCCGGTGAATTTATTACCGTCACTGGCTCGGTAAATACCGACGGCGTGAGTGGTGTGGCGACTCAAGTTAAATTTGATGGCTTAGTCAAAGGTATAGTAGAGGCGATTGCGGCGGATGGAAAAAGCATTTCTATGCTCGGCCAAACGATTCAAATTGATTTGCTCAGTGTCTTGCATGGCTTTGATCAATTAGCAGATTTACAGCTTGGCAATCTAGTCGAAGTTTCTGGTGATCGCTTGCCAAGCGGAACGATTAAAGCAACCAGTCTCGCTTTATTAGCCGATAACTATCAAAGCACGGATAGTTTGCAAGTTGTGGGCGCGATTAGCCATTTAAAACCTGAGCTGAAAACCTTCCAAATGAATGGGTTAACGGTAAATTACAGTACAGCGAGCTTAGTAGCTTGGAATGGTAAAGCTTTAGCCAATGGGCAATTAGTCCAAGTAATCGCCAGTCAGTTGCCCGAAAGTGGTGTATTAAATGCCCAGCAACTAAGTCTGCAAGCTAGCGAAGGCAAATATCCAGAGAAGTCGCGCTTAGAGTTAGAGGGGATTGTCAGTGCGATTAGCTCTGCCTCTAGGTTTAGCTTGGCAGGCCAAAGTGTAGTGACGAGTAGCTCGACTCAGTTTGTGGGTTTAACTTCCAGCAGTTTAGCCGTCGGTTTGACCTTAGAAGTAGAAGGTACTGTCGATGCGAGTGGTCTGCTCCAAGCGAAGCGTGTCATGTTGCGGGATGTGTCGGCGAATAATGGCCAAGAGCTAGCTGGGCAAATTACTGCGATTGATAAGACGCTGAATACGATTAGCTTGGCGGGTTATACCTTGTATTTAGATAATGGCAGTATGTTGTTAAAAAATGCACAAACGGCCAAGCGCTTAGCACAGCGTGGCAGCCACCATGATGTGACTAAGTTTGACGATTTAGTGGTGGGTGATTATATCGAGGCCACCGTGATTCAATTCGCTGATGGGACTTGGCATGTCTTACGTTTAGATCGTGGTGGACGACCCGATCAATCTGCTCATTAGTTCATAAGGATTTTCAAGGCGCTAGCCCTTTAGACCTTGCTAGCGAATGAAAAAACCCGGTGGTTCAGCACCGGGTCAACCGACTTACCTAAGTTAGGTAAGACTTTTAGAAAAACTTAAATGGAGTTCAGCCCATGCGTATTCAAACAGCTTCTATCGTTTTATTAGGTAGTTTATTATCAATTTCTTCTGCAAGTTTCGCCAAAGGCGGTAATCACGGTGGTAATACGACCGGAGTATCGGGTAAGTCTTCTGTTTTCACAGCTATCTATGATACCGACGGTAATGGTACGGTGACAACTGCTGAAGTGACTGCAGTACGTACCGCAGACTTTAATACAGCTGATGCAGATACCTCAAGTACTCTATCTTTGGCAGAGTATCAAGCGCTGGAAACGACCACACAAGCTCGTGAGATTAAGGCCATGTTTACAATTTTAGATACCGATGTGAGCAGCAGCCTGAGCTTAAGCGAGTTCTCTGCAAATACGAACTCAACGACTGCAGTGAGTAATGCTTTTACTTTGGCCGATGGTGATAGCAATTCAGCTTTGAACTTGGCTGAGTTTACTGCACTACAAGGTTACAAAACGGGTTCTATTTGGGGTTTTGCAGGTTTAGATACCGATGCTAGCAAAACGCTGACGTTGACTGAGTTTTTAGCAGGTCGTGCGGGTGTGGGCGGCAAGCACTAACTAACACTTAAAATTGACGTGTAGAACAAAATCTCCGTTGCGAAAAAGGTATGAAAATAGACCGACAGTTGCCCCGAGTTACTGTCGGTTTAATTGCTAACCACTGTTTAGTTCAAGCTATTTGACGGAAACACTAGCCTAGCTAATGATACTTTCGTCTGATTCCTCATCCCCGCAAGCAAAATTAAACCCTCTGTTGGTGAGTGCTAAACGATAGTATATCGCATGCTACTGCTTGTTAAGCTACTGTTTTATTTGAAGTTTAATGCATAGAACATATGTCTGATGCCTGTTAGGCATATCGTGCAAGCTCATAGTAACTAGCAGTTTGCCGGATTCCAGCTAAGAGTTACTCCCTCCATACTGGGCTCATCAACTTGATGCTGATTACCCCACGGAGGAACTCATGAAACTGACCAACAATAAATTAGCAGTAAGCCTGTTTTTAATCACTAGTACCTTAGCTGCTAATGCAGCCGCTGCTCCAGTCCAGTTACAAATGCTGGGTCAAGTGCCTGCGAAAAATGTCTTGATAGAAGCTTTTTGTGATGGCGGCTTATATTTCAAAACACGTTCTGTAACTAATACAGCCGGTAAGCACGCATTTAATATTGGTTTGCCAGCCAATACTAACTGCCGTTTAGTGGTGGCTCGTAATACGGGCAATGTTAACCAGCAAGTATCGGTTGCGCTTAAGCTGAAGAAAGCTGCCGGACAAGTGAGCAGCGTATTTAAAGGCTCTGCCAAGCCAGTTTTACTTGGTTATATCCCAGTGCCTGCTAATCGCTCACTAATGAAGCGCGATACCAATGCGGATGGCGTCGAGGATGCGCCACAAGTTGTTCAGTTAGCACCTGCTCAGCGCAACAAAATTACGCTAACTATTTTGAGTAGTGATCCGCTGGATAGAGATCGGGATGGTATTCCTAATCTTTATGAAGATAGTGACCGTGATCGTATTCCAGATCGCCTTGATAATGACGACGACAATGATGGCATGCGTGATATCAATGATGCGGATAGCAATAACGACGGTCAGTCAGATAACGATCTAGATCATGATGGTGTTACCAATAATCAAGACAGTGATGATGACAATGATGGCACAGCTGATCTTGCTGATAACGACGACGACAATGACGGCAAACCGGATAGCAATGACAGCGACGATGATAATGACGGTGTCGGTGACACGGATGACAACAGCCTGAATCTGGATGCTGATAATGATCTCGATAACGACGGTGTCGCCAATAATTTAGACAATGATGATGATAACGACGGTATTGCAGATGCAAACGACACCGATGATGACAGCGACGGGATGAGCGATCTCTACGATGACGACGACGACAATGATGGTGTAGATGATCTGACTGATCATGATCGCAATAGTGACCTAGATGGCGATGGCACGCCGAACAGTCAGGATAACGATGATGACTAACCGTCTTTTAAGTTAGTAGTTATCAACGTAGTTTTAATTTAACTCTAGAATGGATGAATGTTAATCATGAAAATTTCAAAAATTAAACCCAGTTTAGCTTTGGCCTTAGTTGGCGTGTTATTGCTGAGCAACATCAATGTTGCCGTTGCTAAAAATGATGATACCAACAAGGCTAGCTCTAGTACTTATGATCGCGATAAAGACGGTATTCCTGATAGTCGAGATAATGATGATGACAATGATGGTACACCGGATAGCCACGATGCTGACAACAACAATGCAGCGGATAGTGACGCTGATTCAAATGACAAAGACAATCATGCTGGCAGTAATGACAGAGATGGTAAAGATGGCAGTGATAGTGACGGTAAGGATGGGGACGACTAAATAAGTGTTTTGGAAGTTTAGCCTGTGAGTTAAAGCATTAAAAACCAACTAAAACCCCTCTATCTTCTTGGAAGGAGAGGGGTAATAACTAATTAACGACCCGCTAACGGACCTGCATTGCGCACATCTTCAGTGACATATTCAGCAAAGCGTGCAAAGTTTTTATGGAAAGCAGTCGCTAATTGATGCGCTTTAGCTTGATAAGCTGCTTTATCTTCCCAAGTAGAAGCTGGATCTAAGACTTCATTCGGTACATCAGGGCAACTCACTGGAATGCTTAAACCGAAAATTGGATCAGTACGGGTATCGACTTTATCCAAATCGCCACGCAGAGCCGCATTCAACATCGCGCGAGTATGACGAATCTTCATCCGATTACCTACACCATAGGGGCCACCACTCCAGCCGGTATTTAATAACCAGCAAGACACGTTGTTCTTATTGATTTTCTCACCCAATAAGTCTGCATAGACTGATGGATGCAAAGCCATGAACGGCGCACCGAAGCAAGTACTGAAGGTTGTGGTTGGTTCAGTCACGCCTTTCTCGGTACCTGCTACTTTAGCGGTGTAGCCGGATAAGAAATGGTACATCGCTTGTGAAGTGGTGAGCTTAGAGACCGGTGGTAATACCCCAAAGGCATCACAAGTCAGCATAATAATATGCTTAGCATGCCCTGCTTTACCCGGATAAAGCGCATTCGGGATTTGTGTGATTGGGTAGCTGGCACGCGTATTTTCGGTGAGGCTGCCATCATCCAAATCCAGTTCACGGGTATCCATATCCATCACAGTATTTTCGAGCACTGTGCCGAATTGATGGGTGGTCGCGTAGATTAACGGCTCAGCTTCAGCAGAAAGATTAATCACTTTCGCGTAGCAGCCACCTTCAAGATTAAATACGCCTTGATCGCTCCAGCCATGCTCATCATCACCGATCAGTAAGCGCTCTGGGTCAGCCGATAACGTGGTTTTACCCGTTCCTGATAAGCCAAACAGAATGGCTACATCGCCTGCTTTGCCAACATTCGCCGAGGCGTGCATGGACATAACGCCTTGCTGTGGCAATAAGTAGTTCATGATCGAGAACACCGACTTTTTAATCTCGCCTGCGTAATGCGTGCCACCAATAATAACTAACCGACGGGCAAAATTAACCAAAATGAAAGCAGGGGAGCGCGTGCCATGTTTTTCTGGATCAGCTTGCATATCAGGCACATGCAGAATCGTGAACTGTGGCTCATCAACGCCTAATTTGCGCTGCAAATCGGCTGGGCGAATGAACATATTCTGCGCAAACAAGGCATGCCACGCATATTGAGTGACGATACGCACGGGTAATTCAGTCGTCGGATCAGCACCGGCTAATAAATCTTGGACGAAAATATCTTTGCCCCGCAAAAATTCTTGTGCAGCGGCTAAAACGCTATCAAAGCTCTCTTCGCTGATCGCTTTATTGACTTCGCCCCACCAAACCTTGTCATGGCTGCTCGCTTCATCAACGATAAATTTGTCATTGGGAGCGCGGCCAGTAAACGAACCAGTATAAGCAACTAAAGTGCCACCTTTGCCCACATGAGCCTCACCACGACGCATCGCTGCTTCATACAGCGCTGGCGCAGATTGATTCCAAAAAATATCGTTAAGGTTGCTCAAACCTAAAGTTGCCTCTAGGTTTGCAGAGAGGTTGGTGTTAACCGTCATGATGTTTTCCATGCTAAAAAAATCAACTTTCACTAATTACAGTACTTGCAAAATGCAGCAATCAGTAGGGGCACATAGTATAAGCCCTATTGGTTAATTTTGGGTTATTTCGACTTGTAAAATAAATACAATAGGCAGTAGATAACTAGCATTTCAGCCTACTAAATCTAGCTTTAGTCGTCTTTTTAGTTCTGTACTAGCGTGACTGAATAGCTTTTGTATGGTTTGTGGTATGCTTACGACATGGAAAATCAATATTTAAGCGCAACACGTTTTGACTCATTCAACCTTGATGAGCGCATTTTAAAATCCCTAAATGAAGCGGGTTTTGAATATTGCTCGCGCATCCAAGGAGAAACCTTGCCCTTTGCCCTGAATGGTCAAGATATCACCGGCCAAGCACAAACTGGAACCGGTAAAACGGGTGCCTTTTTGGTGGCAGCGTTTCAACGTCTTTTGTCGCAACCGTTAGTTGATGCTCAACCCGGCTCAGTGCGCTGCTTGATCTTAGCACCTACCCGCGAGCTGGCGATTCAGATTGCCCGTGATGCTGAAGTCTTGGGCAAATATACTGGCTTAAATAATGTTCTAGTCTATGGCGGAGCCGCTTATGAGAAGCAGCGCCAGCAATTCACCCAAGCGGTGGATTTATTGATGGGTACGCCGGGTCGAGTCATTGATTATTGGAAGCAGGGCGTGTTCGATTTCAAACAGACTCAAGTCTTGGTGCTCGATGAAGCGGATCGCATGTTCGATATGGGCTTCATTCAAGATATTCGCTTCCTGCTACGGCGTTTACCGGAGCCTACCGAACGCTTAAATATGTTGTTTTCAGCGACACTCTCGCAAAAAGTGTTAGAGCTAGCTTATGAGCATATGAATAATCCGGTGCCGGTGAAAATCGAAACGGATTCGGTCAGCGCAGATAATATTAGTCAATTCGTTTACTTTCCTGCCAATTCCGAGAAAATCCCCTTACTAGTGGGCTTAATGAATGCGCTTGAGCCGCAGCGGGCGATTGTGTTTGTGAATACCAAACATAGCGCGGAACGAATTGAGGCTTATCTCAAAGTCAATGAAATTAAAGCGGCGATGATTTCCGGTGATGTGCGCCAAAGCAAACGTGAGCGCTATTTGAAAGATTTCGCTGAAGGGCGCTATCAAGTCTTAATTGCTACTGATGTCGCTGCACGTGGTTTACATATTCCCGCCGTTTCGCATGTTTTCAATTTCGATTTGCCACAATTAGCGGAAGATTATGTGCATCGAATTGGGCGTACTGCACGTGCGGGTGCGTCGGGTGAAGCGCATAGTTTTGCTTGTGAAGATACTGCGTTTCATCTGCCTGAAATTGAAGACTATATTGGTAAAACTTTGCCAGTGGTTGCGATTAGCCCAGAGTTATTGCCTGAAATTCAACGTCCGCAGCGTGGTCAACAGCCACATCGTTCTACTGCGCCACATCATGAGCGCCATGATCGTGAACAGCGCAAAAAGCCGCATCATGAAAGACCGGCAGCGCCCAGACAGCCTGTTGCTGTTGAGCCTGTGCAATTAGTAGAGCCTGTGTTGCCAGAACCTGTTCAGCTAAGCTTTGTGCAAGAAGAAGTTAAAGCCGCCGAAGTGGAAGTAGTTGCAACGGCTCCAAGCTCACAGACTAAGCGGAAGGTGTCGATTGCGCATATGTTTGAAGAAAATAATTTGGAGCGCATTGAGCATGAGGTAGAACTAGCCAATGCGCCACCCAAGCGCACTCAGCCACACCATCGTAAGCCTTCACAGCCAAAAAATAATCAATAACTCAACACGAGTTACCTGAAATGCACCCAAAAAAAAGCCACCGTTTCGGTGGCTCTTTTATTGCGATCAAGATTAATTAAGCGCTTTCTTTTTCTGGCAATTTCACGCGAATATTCAATTCACGTAACTGACGCATACCGACTGGAGCGGGCGCATTGGTTAATGGGCAGGCCGCCGTTTGGGTTTTCGGGAAGGCCATTACGTCGCGAATCGATTGGCTACCGGTCATGAGCATAATCAAACGATCTAAACCGAAGGCTAAACCGCCATGCGGAGGGCAACCGTATTTGAGAGCATTGAGTAGGAAGCCGAACTTTTCTTCTGCTTCTTCAGTGCTAATACCTAATAAGCTGAAGACTGCGCTTTGCATTTCAGAGCGGTGAATCCGTACTGAACCGCCACCGACTTCAGTGCCATTCAAGACCATATCATAAGCAATGGAAATCGCTTGGCCCGGATTGGCAGCCAATTCTTCAGGTGTACATTTAGGTGCAGTGAACGGGTGATGTAAGGCTACCCAACGCTTATCTTTCTCATCCCATTCAAACATCGGGAAGTCCACAACCCAAAGCGCTGCCCATTCAGAAGTCAGCAGTTTGCGGTCATGGCCTAATTTAATCCGTAGCGCACCCAGCGCATCATTCACGACTTTGGCTTTATCCGCGCCGAAGAATACGAGGTCGCCGGTTTGTGCACCTGTGCGCTCTAAAATGCCTTTTACGACGTCTTCCGGCAGGAATTTTAGAATCGGTGATTGTAAGCCTTCTAAGCCAGCGCTCAGATCATTAATCTTGATATAAGCCAAACCTTTTGCACCGTAACGAGCAACGAAGGCGGTATAGTCATCAATTTCTTTGCGTGATAAATCGCCGCCATTTGGTAAGCGCAAAGCCACCACGCGGCTATCAGGGTCTTTGGCGGGAGCTGCAAAGACTTTGAATTCGACCGCTTGCATTAAATCGCTGACTTCAACGAACTCCAGCGGAATGCGCATATCCGGCTTATCAGAACCAAAGCGGAACATGGCTTCTGCATAAGTCATATGCGGGAATTGAGTGGGTAGCTCAACACTCAGCAGCGTTTTGAACATGCCACGAATCATTGCTTCGACCATACCCATAATCTGCTCTTCATTCATGAATGAAGTTTCGATATCGAGCTGGGTGAACTCAGGCTGGCGATCGGCGCGCAAATCTTCATCACGGAAGCAACGTGCAAATTGATAGTAACGATCCATACCGGACATCATCAGCAATTGCTTAAACAATTGCGGTGATTGTGGCAGTGCAAAGAACGAACCCGGATGCGTGCGGCTCGGCACTAAATAATCCCGCGCACCTTCTGGCGTCGCTTTGGTGAGCATCGGCGTTTCGATATCGAGGAAGCCATTTTCTTCCAGATAGCGGCGCATATAACCAGTTGCTTTGGCGCGTAATTGCAAGCGCTGCTGCATTTCGGGGCGACGCAGGTCGATATAACGATAAGTTAAGCGCTTTTCTTCGCCCACACCCTGCTCGTCTATTTGGAAGGGCGGGGTGTCAGCTGCATTGAGCACGGTCAGCTCTAAGCCTAAAACCTCAACTTGGCCACTGCGTAAATTGTCATTAGTTGTGCCAGCCGGACGTCTACGCACGCGGCCTTTGACTTGTAAAACATATTCATTGCGCACCCGCTCAGCAGTGGCGAACACATCCGCCCGATCAGGATCGAATACCACTTGCAACAGGCCTTCACGGTCACGTAGGTCAATGAAAATGACACCCCCGTGATCACGCCGCCGGTTTACCCAACCACAGAGGGTAATTTCCTGATCTAGCAGGGACTCATCCACCTGCCCGCAATAATGACTACGCATAATTATTATTCCTGAATTTCGATATGTCTTAGCAAAGGCCGAAATGTTAAGCCCTGACAGGATTCTGCGCAAGCAAGAAAGGCAGCTAAGCCAGCTTTGGCAACGGCACATGCCAAGTTTGCCACAGCCTACGCAAACTACGTTCGGATTCAAAACCACAGCGTTCGGCAATTTCGGGGAGGGTTAAATGGGTTTGTTCCAATAGCTGGCGGGATAATTCTAAGCGTGCTTGCTGAATCCAGGCTTGGAGTGTGCAGCCGGTTGCATTCTGAAATAAGCGCCGCAGTTGGCGCTCACTTAAATGTACCGATTGCGCCAGCTCAGGCACACGCCAATGGTTCCCCGGATTAGCGAGTACTTGATCTTGAATCGCATGCACCCGCGCATGCAGATGGTCACGATATTGCAGCCAAAAGCCGAGTTGGGGTTGTTCACCTAAACGGCGCTGAAACACCACTAAGTCACGTGCTATCAGTAGCGCTTGTTGATGCCCCCAATAATCCGCCGCCAGTTGTAGGCATAAATCAATCCCAGTCGTAATTCCGGCACTCGTCCAATATTTGCCATCACGCACAAAAATACAGTTGTCTTGCACTTTAGCTTGCGGGGCTAAATCTTTTAATTGAGTTAATAATTCATGGTGGGTGGTGCAGTGTTTGTGATTCAGTAAGCCTGCGAAAGCTGCAAACAGGGAGCCTGAGCAAATCCCAATCACCAACTCAAATTGCGGCTCAATTCTGATTAACCATGCGCGCGCAACTTGGTAATAGTCCGTGTGAAAATGCAGGCTCGCTTCACTCGTGCCGATAATAAATAACCAACTGCCTTTAGCTAGCTGCGCAGGTAAGGGTTCTAACTGAGCTAAGGCTAAACCTTGCTGGCTCAATGCTTGTGAATCGGTGGAGATATAATGTAGCTCCACTGATGCTTGAAGAAATTCATGCCCGAAAATTTGTGCTGGCCCGGCTAAATCCAACAAATGCACGCCGGGCAACACTAAAAAATAAATCGAGCGTTTGGGTTTAGACATAGTCATCCACAGCAGTGATCTGCGCAAAGCGATCTTTTAGCACCATGGCCGTATGCGCTTTGATTTGTTCAGGGGTAACCGTGCACTGGTCAATAGGATTTTGCATCGCAAAGGTTAAGGTTGCATCCAAGACGAAATCGACTTGATAGCCTAAGTCACTCGCGACTCGTGCAGTGGTTTCACAGCATTGTTCGGTACGAATACCACTCACTTTCAATTTGCTAATCCCGCGTTGTTGTAGCCAAGCCTGTAAACCACTTTCAGTTAAGGCATTGTGCACTTGCTTGGTAAAAATAGGTTCATCCGCTGTCGGTTGCAGGAAATCCATTAATTGGACAAAACCGGACGCTTGTGAAAAAGCACCTGTTGCCTCTTCGTGGAGAATATACACCACTTGCCAAGCTTGTTTATGTGCAGTTTCAATCAGTTTCAATAATTTAGTTTGAAAGCTTGGCAAGCTTTGCTCGTTCCAATAAGGCCGATGTTTAAAGGATTCTTGCACGTCGATTACTAATAAAACGGTATCAGTCATAGTTTTGCTCCGTTGTTGGTTGTGTACAGCTTAACGAGCAAGGCTTAAGACTAACAGGGTTGCTTCGGTCAAGAAGCGGACAAGATCGGTCATATTTTTTATTGCCTTAAAGCCAAACACCTTTTATCTGAATTAATTTTATCAATATGGATATTAGCAAGGTTTTAGCTGCTTTCATCCAGTTACTAGGCCACTGACAAAACCCTAGGCAGCTAGTATAACGCGCATCGAGTGTTAAATTTTCAAGCAAAGGGATGCTGATGAACCTCTTAAAGCGCTGGTTTTTGGTCGTATGTGCGATCAGTGTTTGTTTTACTTCTTTCGCTGTAGCAAGCACAACAGTCGATAACCGTTTATCACTGAAAGATGGCTTAAATAGCTCAGTGCTGGAAAAAGCCTTAAAAACTAGCAACTCGCCTTCTGTCATCGTAGCGAGTATTAGTCCAATCGTAGATTCAACAGCTATCTTAGCGCGCCACTTAGAATACACCCCATCCTTAGAGCGTCGGCAAACTAACCTCAATCAATTGGCTGAACAGCGCCAAGTGAAGCATTTAAAAGGCGCTGATGAGTTGGAAGCCTTGTTAAGCTCCACTCAAGTGATTGATGCAGTTGAGCAAACGATCCAACCCTATGGCTTGGTGATTAATAATATTGCTGATGCTTATACGCTCTGGTGGATCACCGCTTGGCAAGCATCAGAAGGGGAGTCGGTGGTCATCGATAAGGAAATCGCTCAAGCAGTTAAACAGCAGGCCATGATGATTTGGCTAGCTAACCCTCAGCTTGCCGAGGCTAGTGATGAGAATAAGCAAGAAATTGCAGAAGCTTTATTAATTCAAGCACTGCTCACTCAAGCGGCAATGAGTCGCGCTGGCGATGATAAAAGCGCTAAACAAGCAGTGAAAGATGCAGTACGCCAAGGTGCGGCTTCAAGTGGTTTGGCTTTAGAGCAAATGCAATTGACTGAACAGGGTTTTGTACTTAAGCCTTAGTTTTGCGGCTTTAGCTATTGACTTGATGAAGCGTCGGCTGAGTTGGTCATTATTTTCTTGGTTAACTCTTCAATGTTAATACTTTATTGCTGCACTGCACATAAAGCAACTATCGGTTTTCCTCGACATCTCATAAAAAGTTTTGACAGAAACTAATAGTTTTATGCCAATTTATTAAGATTATTTACTAGCAAAATGCAATAAAGTATATGAACTAACCGAATTCGTATATTTCTTTCTATAAAGCTAGTGCTACTCTATTTCACAAGAGAGAGGGGGAATGCGGTTAATTCTGCAATAAAATACCATTCTCTCCTCAAGCTAGTTGTTCTCGGGCATTCAGCCCAACCATCGGAGGAGATGAGAGATGAAGTTGAACCGTATGTTAGCTGCTATTGCGGGCAGCGTAGTTCTGTGTGCCGCTGCTACCACCCAAGCAGCTACTGAATTGGTCATTGCTACTGTCAATAACGGCCATATGATCGAAATGCAAAAACTCAGCAAGCACTTCGAAGAAGCCAATCCTGATATCAAACTCAAATGGGTAACCCTAGAAGAAGGCGTATTGCGTCAACGTGTGACCACTGATATCGCTACTAAAGGTGGTCAGTTTGATATCATGACCGTTGGTATGTATGAAGCTCCGATTTGGGGTAAAAAAGGTTGGCTGAAAGAACTGAAATTTGATGACGCCTATAAAATTGATGACCTATTACCCGCTATGCGTAATGGTTTATCAGCTGATAGCAAGTTGTACGCTGCGCCTTTCTACGGCGAAAGCTCCATGCTCATGTACCGTGCTGACTTAGTTAAAGAAGCCGGTATGGAAATGCCCAGCAATCCTACTTGGGAGCATGTTGCAAAAGTCGCTGAAAAAATTCATAACAAAGATAAAGGTATCTACGGGATTTGCCTACGTGGCAAACCAGGCTGGGGCGACAATATGGCGTTCCTAAGCACCTTAGTGAATACCTATGGTGGCCAGTGGTTCAATATGGAATGGAAGCCACAGTTAGAAAGCCAACCTTGGAAAGATGCGATTACTTTCTATGTTGATTTATTGACTAAATACGGCCCTCCCGGTTCAGCGAACAATAGTTTCAATGAAATTTTAGCTCTTTACAACGAAGGCAAGTGCGGTATGTGGGTTGATGCCACGATTGCGGCTTCTTTCATCTCTGATCCCGGCCAAAGTAAAGTGGCAGATAAAGTGGCTTTCGCACAAGCGCCTACTGCTAAAACGCCTAAAGGTGCGAACTGGTTATGGGCTTGGGCCTTGGCGATTCCAGAGTCTTCGACTAAATCGGCTGAAGCTCAGAAATTTATCCAATGGGCGACTTCCACTGACTATATCAACTTAGTCGGTAAAGAATTAGGTTGGGGAAAAGTTCCAACAGGCACACGCCAGTCCACTTATGACAATGCGGATTTCAAAGCGGCAGCCAAGTTCGCCGATGCTGAATTAGCAGCGATTAAGAGTGCTAATCCTAATGATAGTACTTTAGAAAAATCACCTTACACCGGTGTGCAATTTGCGGCTATTCCTGAGTTCCAATCGATTGGTGTCACTGTCGGTCAGCAAATGAGTTCAGCGTTAGCAGGTAAAGAAACGGTTGAAGCCGCTTTAAAAACCGCTCAAGAAGCTGCTGATCGTGAAATGCGTAAAGCAGGTTATTACAAGTAACCGATAGTTTCCTCCAAGTCGGGTAACAAGCACCCTAGTTACCCTTTAAGCGCCGCCACTTTCTGTTGGTAACTCTCAGTGGCGGCTCTTTCTTACATGATTAACTAACACCACAGACAGGTAGCGTTATGGCTGAACATACACGTGCAGGTTCTCGTTGGTTACCCCGCATTTTGATGGCACCCGCAGTTGTAACTTTGTTTCTGTGGATGATCGTACCGCTGGTGATGACCATTTATTTTTCCGTGATTCGTTATAACCTGATGCAACCCGATCAGACGGGTTTTATTGGTTTAATGAATTACGAGTTTTTTATGACTGACCCGGACTTCTGGCCGGCGATTTGGAATACTTTAATTTTACTCGGTAGTGTCGTTTTAATTACGGTTTTCTTTGGCTTAGCGATTGCGCTGTTAATTAATGATCCGTTCCCTGGACAAGGTTTTGTGCGCATTCTGCTGATCTCTCCTTTCTTCGTCATGCCTACCGTCAATGCTTTATTGTGGAAGCATATGATGATGAATCCGGTCTACGGGGTCTTGGCGCAAATCTGGACTTTCTTTGGCTTAGAACCTGTGAATTGGCTCACAGACTACCCCTTGTTTTCCATCATTATTATGGTGAGTTGGCAGTGGTTGCCCTTTGCCTGCTTGATTTTCATGACCGCTTTACAGTCAATGGATCGTGAGCAGTTAGAAGCAGCAGGGATGGACGGTGCAACTTATTGGCAGAAGCTCTGGTATTTATATATGCCACATATGGCACGTTCGATTTCAGTCGTGATCATGATCGAAGTTATCTTCTTACTGAGTATTTTCGCTGAAATCTATACTACGACCAGTGGTGGCCCGGGTAATTCCAGCACTAACTTAGCCTTCCTGATCTTTAAGCAAGCCCAATTAAGTTTTGATGTGGGCGTGGCTTCTGCAGGTGCTTTACTCGCGGTGGTACTCGCCAATATTGTGGCAGTATTCTTGATTCGTATGATCGGCAAAAACTTGGACTAAGACTATGCAATCATCACCCAATTCTAACTCTACCCAACTGATCATTCGCACTATTGCCGCTTGGTCAGTCGCGTTAATTTTATTCTTTCCCTTACTGTTTTTGGCATTCACTGCCTTTAAAACGGAAGGGCAAGCGATTGCAGTGCCTTCACTGTGGGTCTTTACCCCGACTTTAGAAAATTTCGTGGAAGTGCAAGCACGGAGTAACTACATGCATTATGCATGGAATTCGATTGTGACTAGCGTAGTGTCGACGGTACTTGGTTTACTGATTGCTGCTCCTGCTGCGTATAGCATGGCTTTTAGCCCGACTAAACGCACTAAAGATATTTTAATGTGGATGCTGTCTACCAAGATGATGCCTGCGGTGGGTGCTTTAGTGCCGATTTATGTGATGGCGCAATGGGCTAATCTACTGGATACCAAGATCTCGCTGATCATCGTTTTCACCCTCAGTAATTTGCCGATTATGGTATGGATGCTTTACTCGCACTTTAAAGACATTCCACACGAAATCCTTGAGGCTTCGCGTATGGATGGCGCGAATTTATGGGATGAATTCCGCCATGTATTATTGCCTTTAGGGATGGGGGGCTTAGCGTCTACCGGCTTACTGTGTTTGGTACTCGCATGGAATGAAGCGTTCTGGGCATTGAATTTAGGCTCGGCGAATGCAGGTACTTTAGCGACTCTGGTTGCATCTTACTCCAGCCCTGAAGGCTTGTTCTGGGCAAAATTATCCGCTGCTTCATTAATGGCCATTGCCCCGATTATTGTCTTCGGTTGGTTTAGTCAAAAGCAGTTAGTACAAGGCTTGACCTTTGGCGCAGTGAAATAAAGGAAGGGATACGTGATGGCATTTTTAGAATTAAAAGGCGTCGAGAAATTTTACGGCAAACTCCGCGCTATCAAAGGTGTGAACCTTGCGATTGAAAAAGAAGAGTTTATTGTCTTCGTCGGCCCGTCTGGCTGCGGTAAATCTACGCTGTTACGGATGATTGCGGGCTTAGAAACCATTAATGGTGGCTCACTGATGCTGGATGGTAAGGATATTACCGATGCGCCTTCCTCGCAACGTGATCTTGCGATGGTCTTCCAATCGTATGCGCTCTATCCGCATATGACCGTAGAAGAGAATATGTCCTTCGCACTGCGCTTAGCTAAAGTGGCACCGGATGTGATTAAAGAAAAGGTTAGCAAAGCGGCTGATAAGCTTAACTTGACAGCCTATCTACAACGTACACCCAAGGCTTTATCCGGCGGACAACGTCAACGGGTAGCGATTGGACGGGCGATTGTACGCCAACCGAAAGTATTCTTATTCGACGAACCTTTATCAAATTTGGATGCGGCTTTGCGCGGGCAAACTCGCGTTGAAATCGCTAAGTTACACCGTGAGTTGGGTGCAACCACTATTTATGTAACGCATGACCAAGTGGAAGCCATGACTTTAGCGGATCGCGTGGTGGTATTACGTGACGGCATGATTGAGCAAGTCGGTACGCCGCTGGAGCTTTACGATACACCAGCCAATCGCTTTGTCGCGCAATTCATTGGTATGCCGCAAATGAATGTTCTACCCGTCGGTATGTTCCCGAAAGCGGGTAATGTGCATGAAATCGGGATTCGTCCTGAGCATTTAACGATTGTTGGTCAGAATGACGGACAGTTACGCGGCACGGTGGAATTAGTTGAAGCCTTAGGTAATGAAAGCTTAATTCATGTCAATTTAGGCAGTGCGATGATTATTGTCCGTCAATACGAACGTACTATCTCTCAAGTGGGCGATCAAGTGGGCGTGCAATTTGATTCTATGCATCTACATCGTTTTGATAAAGATGGCAAAGCGATTTACGACGTGAACAAACTCTCAGGGGTGGCAGCATGAGTGAGTCCGTTTATACACAATTGCATTTAGGGCTAGGTTCGTTTCACCGCGCCCATCAAGCAGTGTATATGCAAGCCCTACATGATAAGGGTGATTTGAGTTGGCGCATGGTCGGGGGCAATTTGCGCCCCGATATGCTGGAAACGGTGGCGGCACTTCAGGCCAGTAATGGTGCATACACCCTAGAAACGGTGAATACCGCAGGTGAGCATTTTTATCAGCAGATTACTGCGATTCAGGAAGTGATTAGTTGGGATAAAGATTTGAGTGGCTTAGTTAAAGTCGCCTCTGATCCGAATACCCGCATTATCTCCTTCACCGTGACCGAAGCGGGCTATTATCTGGATGCGCATCATCAGTTGGATGAAAGTTTTGCTGATTTGCGTTCGGATTTAGCAGGTAAAACCAACTCCACCATTTACGGTGCGTTAAGCAAATTGCTGCAGGCGCGGATGCAAGCCAGTGGTGGCAAAGTCACCCTACTCAATTGCGATAATTTACGCAGCAATGGCGAACGCTTCTTTGGTGGTTTGAAGCAATTCCTAGCTAAGCGTGGTGATCAAACCTTGTTGGATTGGGTCAATGCTAATACGGCTGCCCCCAATTCAATGGTTGATCGGATTACGCCGCGCCCCACGCCGGATATTCGCGAGCGTGTCAAAGCCGCAACTGGACGTGATGATCCCGCAGCTCTCATGGGTGAAACCTTTATTCAATGGGTAGTGGAAGATCATTTCGTTAATGGGCGTCCCGCATGGGAAACCGTTGGCGTGGAAATGGTCAAAGATGTGATGCCGTATGAAGAAGCGAAAATTCGCCTCCTCAACGCACCCCACAGTTGTATCGCTTGGGCGGGTACGCTGCGCGGTTATACCTATATTCATGAAGGCACACTTGATCCTGAAATTCGCCAAATGGCCTATGACTATGTGACCGACGATGTGATCGCGTGCCTCGAAGATACCGCTAAACCTTATCCACTGGATTTGCCAAACTATCGTGATGTGGTATTGGAGCGTTTTAGTAACTCCAATATTCTCGACACGAATCAGCGCGTGGCGATGGATGGTTTTTCCAAAATTCCGGGCTTTATCCAACCGACCTTGCGTGAAGCCTTAGCAGCGAACCGGAGCATTGATGCTGTGGCTATGTTGCCTGCACTGTTTTTAGCCTTTTTGCAGCGTCAACAACGCGGTGAAGTGCCCTTCAAATATGAAGATCAGGCCATGGAACCTGCTGTAGCCCAAGCCATTTGTACAGCGACTGATCCGATTGCAGCCTTTGCGGCTGAGCGTGTCTTGTTTGGGCCAATTGCAGGGGATGAGCGCTTAGTGGCAGCCCTGCGCACAGCGACCGAACGAGTTAATACCTTTATGAGTGAATCAGTATGAGTTTACAACGTTTACAAGGCAAACATGCGCTGGTGACAGGCGCGAATGGCGGCATTGGTTTAGCTACCGTAGCAGCGTTTTTGCAAGAAGGTGCGATTTGCACTGCGATTGATTTACCGGCTGCACCGAGTGCCGAAATCCGAGCGTTGGCAGCGCAATACAGCAATCTGCATTATTACAGTTTAAATGTGGTCGATACCGCTGCGGTCAAAGCACTGATTACTCAAGTCAATCAGCAGTATGGCGTGGTGAGTGTGTTGTTTAATAATGCGGCTATTTTTGATATGGCTCCGCTATTAGAATCGCATGAAACCATGTACGACAAGATTTTCGCCGTGAATGTGAAGGGCATGTTCTTCGTCATGCAAGCTGTGTTGCAAGCGCTAGTGGATGCGGGGCAAACAGGCAGTATTATTAATCTCGCATCTCAAGCAGGTCGGCGCGGTGAAGCTTTGGTTTCGCATTATTGCGCCTCTAAAGCGGCGGTAATTAGCTACACCCAATCGGCGGCTCTTGCGATGGCTCCGCACGGGATTCGTGTCAATGCTATTTCTCCCGGAGTAATTGATACCCCGATGTGGGCGCATGTAGATGGCCTATTTGCCAAGTATGAAGGCTTGCAAGCGGGCGAGAAGAAAATCGCCGTCGGTAAAGCAGTGCCCTTAGGGTATATGGGTAAGCCGGACGATGTGGCGATTGCGGCAGTATTTTTAGCGAGCGACGAATCGAGTTATATTACGGCGCAGACTATCAATGTTGATGGTGGCAATGTAATGTCGTAGAGAGTGATTAGGAGAGAGTCATGGGGCAATTAGCTAGACAAAAAATTTCGCCGCGTTCCCCCGAACTAGAGCGTGATTTTCAGCGCGATCCAGTGTTGGGGTATGAACCGGAAGGCTCGTTTGGCTATATTCGCTGTTTGGAACATGGTGCTCCTAACCCGCTGATTCGCTGGCATTATCACGAAGAATACGAACTGCATCTTATTGTGGAGACCACCGGCAAAGTCTTTGTCGGTGATTATATTGGGCGCTTTGAACCGGGGCATTTAGTGCTCACTGGGCCACGTTTACCGCACAACTGGATTTCCAGCGAACTACCCGAAGAAGGCGTGCTCGTTCGCGATATTGCCCTGCAATTCTCGGATGAGCCTTTGCGCCAAGCTAGCGAGTATTTACCCGAATTACGCGAAGCTTTGTCTTTATTAGAGCGTGCTAGACATGGGATTGAATTCATGGGGCTGAGCGAGCAAGCCTATGAGCGGATTATGAAAATTCGCCAATCTTCTGGTTTGCAGCGCTTTAGTGAGTTTGTCGCCTTATTAAGTTTGCTGACCCGCCATCAAGATTACCGTTTGTTGTCGAATGTGCAATTGCAAAGCTTTGAAGACGATGCTTCGTTACGGCAAATCAGCGAAGTGGTGGATTATATCACCGCCAATTCTGCGAATCAGTTTGCGCTGATTGATATCGCTAAGCGTGTTGGCATGAGTGAAAGCCGTTTTTCGCGCTATTTCCGGCGTGCTACCGGTAATACCTTTACTGATTTTGTAAATCGCTTACGCGTGAATCGAGCCTGCCAACTGCTGATGGAAACCGATCAGTACGTCAGCACCATCTGCTATAACGTCGGCTTTAATAATATCGCCAACTTCAATCGCCGCTTTATAGAATTGAAAGGTATGACCCCTAGCGATTTCCGTAAGCAAGGTGAGGCGCGATATGGTTAAGGCGTCTGAATTTGACTGACATGCTTAGCAAAAGATTCAGCATTCATAAAGCCTACCACTCGCAAATTTTTACGCTCTTGTCCCTTTTTATCAAAGATAATAATGCCCGGTGGGCCATATAAGCCGAATTGTTTTAACAACTCACGATGAGCTTTAGTGGTCGTGCTTAAGTCTGCTTGCAAGAGCACAAAGTCTTTCAGCGCTGTTTGTACAGCAGGATCGGTGAAGGTATATTTTTCCATTTCTTTACAGCTCACGCACCAATCCGCATAGAAATCGAAAAGTACTGGCTTGCCTTGCGCCTCATTCAGCGCCTGAGCTAAGTCGGCTGGGCTAGCAACGGTTCTGAACTTAAGTTTGCTCTCTTGCTCACCACTCAATACGCCTTTCAAAGGTTGTATAACGCTAGTACTACCTGCTGCTGCACCCACCGCGACTAAACTGCCGTGAATTAAGAGCAGAATGGCTAAGCCTTTCCATAAAGTACGCCAGCCATTGCTGTTAGCGGGTAGTGGAGAAATAGCGCCCATATACACTGCAGAAATGATTAAGAGTGCAGCCCATAAGAACATGCTGACCATTTCCGGCAGGATGCGCTCTAGTAAAGTCAGAGCCACGCCCAGCAACATCACTCCAAATACCGCTTTGACGCTTTCCATCCAAGCTCCAGCACGCGGCAAAAATTTACCTGCTGAAGTACCAATGATAAGTAAGGGAATGCCCATGCCGAGGCTGAGCATAAATAAGGCGGCTCCACCTAAGACGGCATCACCACTTTGGCCAATATAAATTAAGGCACCTGCTAACGGAGCGGCGACACAAGGGCCAACAATCAGGGCTGAGAGTACCCCCATAATGGCAACGCCGATTAAATTGCCACCCGATTGTTTATTGCTAAGCTCGGTCAAACGCTGCTGAAATTTGGCAGGCATTTGCAGTTCATAAAAGCCAAACATCGAAAAAGCCAGTAAGACAAATACGGCACCAAAAATGCCCAAAATCCACGGATTTTGAAAATACATCTGGAGATTGCCGCCAAATAGACCGGCTAATACCCCCGCTAGGGTATAAGTGAGCGCCATCGCTAAGACATAAACCAGCGAAAGCATAAAAGCGCCACGAGTACTTAAATTTTTCTGCCCAGCAATAATCCCTGACAGAATCGGAATCATCGGGAATACACAAGGAGTAAAAGCAAGTAGCAGGCCAAAGCCAAAAAAGGTGAATAAGGTGAGCGTCCAATTGCCATAAGCCAACGTATCAGCAATTTGATCTTGCTCAGACTTGATGACTGCAGGGGGTAAGTTAGTGGTCGTCACGCTGCTAGGGTTGGCAACGGTGCCTGTTGCAGGCGGCTCACTAGGCTCTAAAATAAAGCCTTGCGCGCGTTTCGCAGGATCACTCGGGATACTAGCACTAAAATATTTAAGCTCGGGTGGGTAACAAACGCCTAAATCCCCATCGCAACCTTGCCAACCCACTTCAACTTGTAAATTGCCACTGGTTTTACCACTAAGATCAATCGGTAGCTTCAAATCAGCGGAATTATGAATGACATGCACATCGCCAAAAAACTCATCTTGTTTCGGCTCGCCCGCAGGCATTTGCAACTCACCTGTTTTTAAGTCGGGATTTAATACCCTAACAGTGAATTTTTCTTTGTACAGATAGAGTTTTTGCTCAGGTAAGTCCCAGCGCAATAGCAGTTGCTTGCCATCATATAACGGCGCGGTGAGCGCAAAGGCCTGTTCAGGTGGCAACGGATCGCCTTGCTGAGTGCTTTCTTGATTAGTATTACTGGTATCGAAGGGGAATAACTTGCTTTGGGCATGGGTGCTTGTGAGCGGAAGCATTAGTAAGACAACTAGCCACACTAAACGCATCCCTATCTGCAACACTGATTGTTTCAAAACTCTAACCCTCTAACTAAGCATTGTTTTAGGCAGATTAAGCGCAACACTAGGCTGCGTCAGCTGCTTTAGGCGAATTGGCAAACACAAAGCTTAACATGCTTTTGTGTACAGAAAGCTTACCGGAAGGGAGGAGAGAGACAGAAGGGCGTTACGAAAAGTTAATGCTACTCTGTCTGAAATAGAGTATCTAACAGATACAGCATATAGCATTCAGCAAGAGCTACTAGTGCGGATGAATCAGCAATGATCAACATCAGGCGATTTTCCGCAAGTCTTCTAATTCCGCATCCAACTCTTCTGGGGTGAAGTCTACGAGCGGGATGTTGCGTTTCTGGCATTCAGCAATGAAAGTGAATCGGTCAACGGCTACAAACTCTGAAGCGGCACCTGCTGACATGCTGCCAGACTGAAACATAACTAGAGCAGCGTAAAGCTTGATTCGCTTGCCAAAATAGACTGGTGATTGATCGACTAGGTATTGATCAGGTATGTCTAGGATGATTTGCATTAAGAGTACCTCTGTTCGGCATTATTATTTAATAAGCCTACATAATAACAACTGTCTATAAAGCATCTGATTCGTCACCATAATCATCGTGTGATGGATGAGATCCAAATTGTCCTCTTTCACGGTAAGCAGCATAATAATTACGAGTGGCATCAATAGGTTTTTCTAAAGAATTAACGCAATTAGAGTACTTGTCAAGTTGACCTTTAGCTTTTGTCTGAGCTTTATATTTTCCTAAATGATAGGATTCAATATGTTTTGAAATACTGCTTTTCGGAAAAAAATTAGAGCAATATTTGCAAATAATGAATTCAATATCGTTTTTTTGTATTTCCGAAGTAAATATTTTTTGATCTATATTAGCATGAACTTGCTTGGCATGGCGCTCAAGCCTATTATTACAAACTTTTACGAGGCATACGGGACATTTAATTAGTTTTTTCGCTTGGCATTTTATTATATGTCGTTCAATGTTTTTTGCCAAAACAAAGTGTGAACATACTGGGCAAGAAATCAGGCTTTTACTAGATATTAGTAGCGTAGGTAAACTTACATTGCTTTTACGATCCGTATTTTTATCACCTAGAATTTTTTGATTAGATTCCTTTTTATTTACCTGTTGCAAAGGTGCTTCCAATGAAGTATGCCTATCAGAAGCAGCAGAGGGTATTGTTGGTTTTTTCTTTAATAGTGATACCTTATTCGTTTTTAATTTAGATCGACCTGTTGATATGTTATCAATAAATCCCCAGCCACCACATTTGTAGCATGTTGGGTTAGAGCCTTGGCATGAGCAGGGCTTATTAAGACTCATTGTTATCACCTATAGTCTATGCTTTAAACCCTGATTTTAGTGATACTTATTCTCTATCGCCAGTAAAAAAGAGCAGTAGCAAGAGTATTATTGAATATCCTTGCTACAGGATAGCTACTTTACAGCAACCGCATCTTCTCCAATTGCCCCTGCAATTGCCCCAGCGCAACCCGTTGTTCCTCAACCTGTTTCCGCGTTGTTTCAATCACTTCTGGCTTGGCTTTTTCCACAAAGGCTGGATTATTTAAGCGCGCTTCCATGCCAATTAAATTTTTCTCGATTTTCTCGATTTCTTTGGTTAAGCGCGCAATTTCCGCGTCTTTATCAATTAATCCTGCCAGTGGAATCAGAATCTGCATTTCGCCGACTAAAGCAGTGGCTGACTCGGGGGCATTCGCGTCTTTAGCTAGCCAAGTCACACTGCTCACTTTAGCAAGGCTTTGGATTTCTTTCTCAGTGTCGGCGTAATGCGCTTGGTCAGTTTCGCTCCAGTTTTGCAGCAGAATATCTAGCACTTGTCCCGGTTTAATATCCATTTCGGAGCGAATGCGGCGAATGCCCATAATAAAGGCTTTCAGCCACTCGATTTCCGCTACCGCTGCCGTGTCCATCTTGCTTTGATCAGCTAGTGGCCAAGGTTCTAGCATAATCGTTGTGCCGGTTTTGCCCGCCATGCCTTTGATGCTCAACCAAATTTCTTCGGTAATAAACGGCATAATCGGGTGCAGCATACGCAGCGTGACTTCGAGCACACGCACCAAAGTTTGGCGTGTGCCACGTTTGGCGGCTTCATCGGGATTGTTTTTGCTCATGACCGGCTTGGTGAGTTCCAAATACCAGTCGCAGTATTCATACCAAGTGAATTCATACAAGGCTTGCGCGGCCAAATCAAAGCGGTAATTGTCGAGATGATCTTTCACCTCTACCTCCACCGTTTGCAGTTTGGCGCGAATCCAACGATCTGAAATCGAAAGCGCAAATGGCAAACTTTCATCCAAACCAGTATCTTGATCTTCGCATTGCATCAGCACATAACGCGCCGCATTCCACAATTTATTGCAGAAATTGCGATAGCCTTCCAAGCGTTGTAAATCGAAGCGAATGTCGCGTCCGGCAGTAGCGAAAGAGGCAAAAGTGAAACGTAAAGCATCCGTGCCGTGGGCTTCGATGCCGTCAGGGAATTGCTTGCGCGTGGCTTTCTCGATTTTCGGTGCATCTTTCGGATTCATCAGGCCAGTGGTACGTTTTTGCACCAACGTTTCCAGATCAATACCATCAATAATATCCAGCGGGTCAAGTACATTGCCCTTGGATTTAGACATTTTTTGCCCTTCGGCATCGCGCACCAGACCGTGGATATAGACATCATTGAACGGTATATCACCTATGAACTTTTTGCCCATGATGATCATGCGCGCGACCCAGAAGAAGATAATGTCAAAGCCAGTGACCAGTGTGCTGGTGGGATAGAACGTTTTTAAGGCAGGGTCTTCGGTGTTCGGCCAGCCCAGCGTAGAAAAGGGCCATAAGGCTGACGAGAACCAAGTATCCAGCACATCGTCATCTTGGCGCAGCATAAGATCAGCCGCTAATTTATGTTTACTACGAACTTCGGCTTCATTACGCCCAACATAAATATGGCCCGCATCATCATACCAAGCGGGAATTTGATGACCCCACCAGAGTTGGCGCGAAATACACCAATCTTCCAGATTATTCATCCACTGGTTATAAGTATTAATCCAATTATTCGGGATGAAACGGACTTCACCATTCGCCACCACATCAATCGCGGGTTGTGCTAAAGCAGTTTTGCCGCCCGGACGACCATCTGCTAATTGGTCGCTCGTTAGGTCGATATACCATTGATCAGTGAGGTAAGGCTCAATCACTGTGCCAGAACGATCACCACGCGGAACCATCAATTTGTGTTCTTTGATTTCCGCCAACAAGCCCAGTGCATCCAAATCAGCCACGATTTGCTTACGTGCCGCATAACGTTCTAAGCCGCGATATTTTTCTGGCGCAATATCATTAATATGCGCGTCTTTGGTGAAAATATTAATCAGCTCAAGCTGATGGCGTTTGCCGACTTGATAGTCATTAAAATCATGCGCAGGGGTGATTTTGACGCAGCCGGTGCCTTTTTCAGGATCAGCGTATTCGTCGCCCACAATTGGAATTAAGCGTCCCACTAAAGGCAGCACCACTTGTTTACCAATCAAATGCTTATAGCGCCCATCGTCAGGATGTACAGCCACTGCGCTATCGCCTAACATGGTTTCGGGGCGGGTGGTAGCAACGATTAAATATTCACTGGTGGCTTGACCATTCGCATTAGCCAGTGGATAGCGGAAATGCCACATGGAGCCATTTTCTTCTTCAGAAATAACTTCCAAATCAGAAACAGCGGTGTGCAATACCGTGTCCCAATTCACTAAACGCTTGCCACGATAAATCAAGCCTTCTTCATGCAAGCGCACGAATACTTCAACCACGGCAGCAGATAAGTCTTTGTCCATGGTGAAGCGTTCGCGGCTCCAATCCGGTGAAGTGCCTAAACGGCGCAATTGGCGATTAATGGTGTCGCCCGATTCATCTTTCCATTCCCAGATTTTTTCAATGAATGCACTACGGCCGAAGTCGTGACGGGTTTTGCCTTGTGCATTCACGCGGCGCTCGACCACCATTTGGGTGGCAATGCCCGCATGATCGGTGCCGGGTTGATACAAGGTATTGTTACCCTGCATGCGATGATAGCGGGTGAGAATGTCGATGACGGTTTGATTGAAACCATGCCCCATGTGCAAAGTGCCAGTGACATTCGGCGGCGGAATCATCATGCAAAACGGTTGACCCACGCCACTGGGCTTAAAATAGCCTTGCTGCTCCCAGTTTTGGTAGAGGCGTTGTTCGAGTGCTTGAGGTTGGTAGGTCTTATCCATGTCCGCTCTTTATCAAGAATGCTGAAAAGAGCGGATTATAACGCGATTAGGAGAAAATTTTTACTTTAACATCGAGGATAGTTCGCGTAGCAGCTCTTGGCGGCGCTGATCCATATCTTGCTCATAAGTCTGATTCAAGCTCAACACATTGTCCGCATCTTGCTGTTCAGAGCGAATCGCATGCGCCCGCGCTAAGCCAGAATACTCATCTTGCCCTGTCGCTGATTGCAATTCATCAATTCGCTCTTTTAAGCGGCGCTCAAAATGCTTTTGATACTCAGTATTTGCACCGGCTTTGGCGCGCTTAATCACGTCTCGATCACCTGGGCGCACTAAATCCGTAATCACTGGAATGCGTATGGTGCTTTCTAAATCTTGTCTGCTACTCATGTCGTATGCCAATAGTATTTTTTATGCAAGCAGTCTCTCTAATCATCACAACTGATGATAGTCTAGATTATAGCCTTGCTTTCGATAAAGTTGGTAACGATTGCGACCAGCGACCAAAATAGCTTCTTCCTGATCAAGCACTTCAGCCATGCGCTCAAAGCGTTCAAGGAAGCTCGGAATTTCATTGGACAGATTAATCAAAAACTCGCAAGGTTCAGGCGGCTCGTTATCATGGCCAATTAAAACCTTGAGTCCGCGCTCAGTACTAGGCACTAGTGCATGCGGAATAAAGCTTAAATCATGATAAGTCCAAAGCAGTTCATCCAAACGCGCACTGGTATTGAAGTGATCCGTGTGGATATAAATCTGCATATCTTGGGCAAGTGCTTTCTCCACTAATTTACAGGCCAGCAGTAGCCGTGCCTGTAAACTATTAGACTGCCCGACGTAAAAAGCAATACGAGTCAATTACTGTGCTCGATTAATCAGCCATTGGCAAAGCAAAGGTACAGGGCGGCCTGTTGAACCTTTGGCTGCTCCACTTTTCCAAGCAGTTCCTGCAATATCTAAATGCACCCAAGGATAGCTTTCGGTAAAGCGTGCTAGAAAGCAGGCTGCAGTAATAGTCCCAGCAGGTGGGCCACCAATATTGGCCATATCGGCGAAATTACTTTTCAGTTGATCCTGATATTTTTCGCCCATCGGTAAGCGCCAAGCTTCATCATTCGCTTGTTTGCCAGCAGCTAATACTTCATTGGCTAAATCGTCGTTATTACTAAGTAGGCCTGAGGTGTGATGGCCTAAAGCAGTAATACAAGCGCCAGTTAAAGTGGCAATATCAAGCACTGCACTGGGTTTGTAGCGTTCGACATAAGTTAAAGCATCGCAAAGCACTAAGCGGCCTTCCGCATCGGTATTGAGAATTTCGATGGTTTTACCCGCCATGCTAGTGACAATATCCCCGGGCTTGCTGGCTTTGCCGCTGGGCATATTTTCTGCTGCAGCTAAGACGCCAATCACATTCAATGGTAATTGCATGGCGATACAGGAAGCTAGCGTACCTAGTACACTGGCCGCACCGGTCATATCGAACTTCATTTCATCCATTGCTGCACCGGGCTTGAGGGAAATGCCGCCGGTATCAAAAGTAATGCCTTTGCCTACTAGAACAACGGGCGCATCGCCTTTTTTACCACCTTTGTATTGCAGGATGATCATTTTGCCCGGTTCTTCGCTGCCTTTAGACACCGACAAGAAGGAACCCATGCCTAGCTCTGCCATATGGGTTTCTTCTAAGACTTCGACTTCTAGATTGGCTTGGGAGTGGCCGAGTTTGAGGGCTGTTTTAGCAAGGTAAGTAGGGGTACAAATATTACCAGGGCTATTGGATAAATCACGGCAGAGTTTCATACCTTCTGCAATCGCCGCGCCTTGGTGGGTAGCGGTCTCTAGATTAGCTTCGGTTCGATGCGCAACGACCCATTGCGCTAGATTAGGAGTAGGGATTTCATTTTTGTTGCTTTTGAAATCATTGAAACTATAAAAAGTGTCGGCTACTGCAGTGATTGATTGGCGCACTGCGTTATCTGCCCAACCAGCACTAGCTTCATCCGTAATAAAAGAAATAACTTGGCTGACTTTAGTGGCTTTTAAGGTATTCGCAGCGCAATAAGCAGCTTGAGTCAACGTATCTACCGTGAGTTTGTCACGCTCACCTAAGCCCACTAATAAAATACGCTTCGCTGCCACACCTGGCAGTTGGTAAAGCATGCTGAAGCGATTTTTATCTCCACTAAAATCACCTAATTCTAAATGCTTAGCAATCGCGCCTGAACTAGCCAAATCGAGCTGAGCAGCTGCCTGTGAAAGCTCGTTCGCTTTATAAACACCAACCACTACACAGTCAGCACTTGCAGACGCTGCATGAGTATTGGCCTGAAACTGATAATTCATGATGAATCCTTAAGGTTATTATTGGATTTAAAACATATCAACCAGATTTCAAACTTAAGTTTTTGAATTAAAGGATAAGCCTGAAACTTATTCTAGTTATAAGTCAATTATTATAGTTTTATAAGTGGCTATTTTGGGTAAAAAGTCACTTGACTTTGTTGTTTTTACGCAGGTGTTTTTGCCAAATGAGTTCGAGAAAAGCGATCATGCCAAGTCAACTTATTAGGATCAAAAATAGCAATCCAAAAGCCAACCCCTAAAGCCATCCAACTGAATAAAGCACCTACATAACGAAAAAAAGCATGGGGCCATTGAAAGGGCGAACCATCATCCGTGACCACTTTGATTTTCCAAGCACGCATGCCTAAAGTTTGCCCGCCATGCGTCCAAAACCAGCCAAATAGCAGGAAGGCTATCACGAGATCCAGAAGAAACAGCAAGTTGGAGAGCGGCGAGCCTGGATGCAGTTCAATCCCAGCAAGATGGCTGATACTGGTGGCAATAATGCCGCCAATAATGGCAGTGGTGATGCCAATTAGCATAGTGTCATAGAGCACAGCTGCCATACGGCGCGGAAAACTAACCACTTCACTAGAAGCACTCATATGTCGATCCCAAAGCTCAAAATAAGTGGGCAACACTTTAGACTCTTCAATCTTGCCAAGCAAGCCTTGCTTAAAAGCGTAGCCAGCTGACAATCCACGGCAGCATAAGGGAGTTAGCTAGTGCAGACAACGCCATCGACAAACCCGCAAACGCGCCCATTTGCGCTGAAATCTGAAAAGCACGCGAAGTACCCACTCCATGGGAGGTCACACCCAAGGCTACTCCCATAACACTAGCATCTTGAATTTTCAGCCAGTGTAATAAGCTAGGGCCAAACACAGCACCTACAATGCCCGTGGCGACCACCAAGGCAGCAGTCAATGAGGGTAGCCCACCAATATGTTCAGCAATACTCATGGCGACAGGCGAAGTTACTGATTTGGGGGCTAGTGAAAGTAAAGTAGTCTTCGAGGCACCGAAGAGTTTTCCAACGTAAATAGCGGTGAGCGCGCCGACAACAACGCCAATGATTAAAGACAGCACGAGTGGAATAAAAACACGTTTAATAGTTTCGAGCTGTTTATATAAAGGAATGGCTAAGGCTACGGTCGCAGGACCGAGCAAAAAGTGCACGAATTTCGCGCCATCAAAATAGTCTTGATAAGGCGTGTTAGTCAGAAGCAATAGACTAATTAGTGCTACCACCGCTATCGCGACTGGATTAGCCAAGGGCGAAGAATGACAGCGAAGATAAAAACGATAAGCCAAAATATAGGCAAGCAAGGTTGCCGTTAAACCCAATAATGGCGAAGTCGAAAGATAAACCCAAATTTCTAAGAACTCAGTTTGATTCATGAGTTGACTCGGTTTTAGGTTTAAATACTTTCATTAAAAACTGCATGCTTAAAGCAATCACTGCCATGCTAATTAAAGTGCTGAAAATCAGGGTAACAATAATCGGCAGCCATTCTTTAGCGATCGCATCAAAGTAGAGCATTAAACCCACACCCGCCGGAATAAACAGCAACGATAAATGGCTAAGTAGGGCATTGGAAGTGATATCCAAAGCCTCGGGGACACGCTTATACAGCACTAAGCTAATAAACAGCAAAGCCATCCCTAAAACTGGCCCCGGAATCGGTACTTTAAACCCACGGATAATCACTTCGCCGCTGAGCTGGTAAATTAACAGTAGGGTAAGTCCATTTAAAAAGGGCATAGGTGCAAATTCCTATCACTAAAAGGCGGTGAGCTTGCCTGAACTCATCGGTAGCTGCAATGCAGCTGGCTTTGCCGCAGCCTAGCTGCTTAAAAAAATCACAGCTTCTGCATGACCTTTGCACATGATTGATGCAGAATCAGCGCCTTCAATTGCTAAGAGTTAGCCATCAACTATGAGTCGCTTGTTGCGTTCCGGTGCGGTTATCAGCGCCATGACTATGATTTCGCGGATTTTGGGCTTGATTCGCGATGCGGCTGTGGCCCGCTATTTTCCAGTTGATGGTGCAACGGATGCCTTTTTTGTGGCTTTCAAAATTCCGAATTTATTACGGCGCTTTTTTGCGGAAGGTGCCTTTGCCTTAGCTTTTGTACCGATTCTCGCTGAATACCGAGAAAAGCAGAGTCGTGAAGCTTTGCGCGATCTTATTGATTATGTAGCTGGTACTTTAGGTTTAATTTTGCTGCTGATTAGCTCGATTGGCATGATAGCTGCACCTTTCATGGTGGAGATTTTTGCACCCGGTTTTAGTCAGCAAGCGGGCGCTCGCCCTGATTTAGCGGCGGAAATGCTGCGTATCACTTTCCCTTATATTTTATTTATCTCGCTGGCAGGTTTAGTCGGTGGGATTCTCAATACCTTTGGCAAATTTGCGATTCCAGCGATCACGCCTGCTTTGTTGAATGTAGTGATGATTGCGTTTGCGATTTGGGGGCCACCGTATTTTGATGAGCCAGTGTTAGCGCTGGCTTGTGGGGTATGTGTCGCAGGGATTGTGCAATTTTTATTTCAATTACCGGCTTTATTTAGATTAGGGCTATTACCACGCTTTAAGTTTCGCCGCGCTCATGAAGGCGTGAAACGGGTAATGCGTCTGATGATTCCCGCCTTATTTGGCTCTTCAGTAGCGCAGCTGAATCTGGTGATTAATACAATCATTGCTTCATTTTTAGCAGTGGGCAGTATTTCTTGGCTGTATTATTCCGATCGTTTTGTCGAGTTACCGCTGGCGATTTTTGGAGTAGCTTTGGGTACAGTCATTCTACCTAAACTGTCTAGTGATTATGCTAAAGCCGATGCTAGCCAATTTCGTAGCACGATGGATTGGGCCTTGCGCTTAGCCTTGTTGATTGCTATTCCTGCGACTTTAGGCTTGATGCTGTTAGCTGAACCGATTTTGGCGGCGGTGATGATGTATGGCGAATTTAAGTGGAGCGATGTGCAAATGTCTGCATTGAGCTTAATGACTTACTCGTTTGGTTTACCCGCTTTTATTTTAGTGAAGGTATTAGCGCCTGGCTTTTATTCTCGCCAAGATACGAAAACGCCCGTGAAGATTGGTATTATTTCAATTTTCGCGAATATGTTACTGAATGTGCTGATTGTATTACCTTGGTATTATTCTGGAACGGTCGGTGCACATGCAGGTTTGGCTTTGGCGACGGCTTTGGCGGGTTATGTGAATGCGGGTTTATTGTTCCACGCTTTACATAAAGAAGGCATCTTTGCAGCACAAGGTGGCTGGGCTAAGCATTTATTACGCATTACTGCTGCTGCCAGCGTGATGGGTATACTGGTGTGGTTAGCTATGCCAGAGGCGGTTTGGTGGCAAACTGCCAGTACGCTGTTACGTTTAAGTGCTCTGGGCGGATTAATTGCCTTGTCCATAGCAAGCTATTTTATAATCTTACGTTTAACTGGCCTATCGTTTCGGCAAATGTTAGGACGTTAATCAATGCTTTGGTCAGAACTTTGCAGCCTGCGAAGTTTAAAAATTTTAAGCTCAAGTCGCTCAATTAATATTAAAAATTAGGAGATTCTAATGAAGAAACTAGCTGGAATAATCACTGCTTTAGTGGCAGTGGGTGGAGCTACTTGGTTAGCGGGTACTTGGTATGTCGGTAAAGAAACCGAAACGATTGTACGCGGACAAATTGAACAAGCTAATCAACAAAGTGCTGCGCAGGGTGTAAGTCAGGAATTGGTTAGCTATAACCGTTCACTCTTGGGGGCAGAGGCAGTGACGCGTCTTATCGTTACCGATCCTTTGGTGGCCGGTTGGCTCAACAATACGCAATTCAACCACCAGATTAAACACGGGCCAGTGCTATTCGCGAATGGGATTAGCTTAGGTGTTTCTCACTGGACCTCCCAAATAGATACGGCGAGTTTGCCTGCAGAGTCAAAAGCTTTTGTGGATAAAGCTTTTGCAGGTAAAGAGCCTTTAGTTGTGGATACCCGCATTGGTTTTGATAAAGTCATGCATGCAACCGCCATTGTTAATCCAATGGATGCGCGGGTGGATGAAGCGAGTATTAAATGGGCGGGCGCGGAGTTTACCGGTGATATTTCAGCGACCGAAAAAGCTGGCCCCTTCAGTTTTAAAGCGAATACCTTTGAAGTACGCGATGCGAGCACCACATTTACGATTCCAAGCATGGATGTGCAAGGCAAAATGGGGCCAGTGGCGGGTGGTTTAGAAAATTTCACCGCGAAAATCCCCGAAATTAGCATCTTGGCCGCTAGCGAAACGCAACCCTTAAAAATGAATGTGGATATGGATTCAAGCACTAGCGAGCAAAATGGTGCTATGCAAGGGAAGGGTTCGTTTCATGTTACGAATATCCAAGGGAAAATCGGTCAAGGGCAAGATGCGCCGGTTAAGCAAGTTGATCTAAAAATTGATTATGCAGGCTTCAAATTAGAAGGCTTGAAAGAAATTCAAGCTATCCAAGTAAAAATGCAAGCCCTCCAAGAGCAAATGCAAGTCGATGAGGCGGCGACTGAATTACCCGAAGGTCAAAAACAACAGCAACAATTAGCTCAGCAAGCCCAGCAATTGACGGAAGAATTGCTGGATTTGGTGCTGAATAAAGTACTCCAAGCGGGTCAATCTAAATTGCGTTATGACCTCAATTTGACGCTCGATAAAGGTAAGGTGGCAGGTGTCGCTGATCTAACTTATGCCGGTAGTAATGCGCCGTTGACGTTCAATGATTTAATGCTGTACGGCCCGCAGGAATGGGGACGTTTAGTCAAAGGTAGTTTAGATCTGAGTGCAGATAAGATGGCTTTGCCAGAAGACTTAGGGATGTTCATGAGCTACCCCTTAGAGCAAAAAGCCATTGTAGAAGAAAATGGTCAATACAAACTGCAGCTTAAGTTGTTGGGTGAGAATGCTGAGTTAAATGGAGCAGCGGTTGAGTTCGCCGCTTTACCGGCGATGTTTTTCCCGCAAATGCCGCAAAATGCTGCCGCCGATTTAGGTGTCCCTGCTGATCTGATGAAGCAAATTGAAGAGCAAGGGATGACTCCAGAAATCATGCAGCAATTAGAAGAAAGTGATGATGTGCCAAAAGAAACCTTGGAAATCCTTAAACAGCTTCAGCAAATGAACGGCCAAACACCCCAATAAAAGGTATCAGTATTGAACACTCGTTTACATCGCGCTTTTATCCAAGCTATTCCATTTTTATTTGTATTTTTATGGAGTACTGGATTTATTGGCGCGAAGTATGCGCTGCCTTTCATTGAGCCTTTCTATTTACTGTTCATTCGCATGCTCTGGACCATAGCGGTATTTTTACTGCTCTGTTTTATCTTGCGCGTGCAATGGCCGACTTGGCGGCAAGCGGGTCATCAAATGGTGACTGGCTTGCTGTTGCATGGCGTGTATTTAGGGGGCGTATTTGCGGCGATTAAATGGGGAATGCCTGCAGGGATTACTGCCATTGTCGTTGGGATTCAGCCCTTACTCACTGCTTTATTAGGTTGGCGTTTATTTGGTGAGCGCTTATTAGCGCGTCAGTGGCTGGGTTTAGCATTCGGTTTAATGGGTGTCACTGTAGTGATTCTCAGCACACGTGGTTATGGCACGTTCGATTTAACAGGGCCTGCTTTGGCTGCCACTTTGATGGCTCTGGCAGCTATTGCAATCGGTACGGTTTATCAAAAGCGTTTTGGTGGTGGTGTCAATTTAGTCGCGGGTTCGCTTTGGCAATATGTCAGTACCGCCTTCTTCATGGGGATTTTGGCGTATAGCTTTGAAACTCGTGTCGTGGTTTGGGACAACCAACTAATTTTTGCCTTGGCTTGGTTAGTCTTAGGCTTATCAGTGAGCGCGATTTTATTGCTCATGTATATGATTCGCGAAGGTGAGGCTGCCAAAGTCGCGAGTTATTTTTATTTGGTGCCTGCTGCGACCAGTATTGAGGCTTGGCTCTTATTCGGCGAGTCGTTGTCATTCATAGCAGTGGCTGCGATTGGCGTCACGGTGGCGGGCGTCTATTTGGTTGTCAAAAAATCCTAAGGACAACTATGTTTAACTGGGCTTTCTTTTAGGAACACAATCTTATGTCACCGACGCATCATTTTCTTACCTGCCAAAATCTTGAAATTCATTACACCGAATGGGGAGAGCCGGATGCTCCGGTCGTGATTTGTTGGCATGGTCTAACCCGCACAGGGCGGGATTTTGATGAATTGGCCGAAGCTTTAGCGACCCACTATCGGGTAATTTGCCCGGACACGCCTGGGCGCGGTTTGTCTCAGTGGAGCGAGACACCGCTGGAACATTATATTGTGCCGTTTTATGCGCAAATTGCTTTAGATTTAGCCAATCAATTAGGGATTGAGCAGTTCAAATGGGTGGGAACTTCGATGGGTGGTTTGATTGGCATGGTGGTTGCGGCGCTTGCCCCTGAACGTGTGCAAAAGTTAGTGTTGAATGATGTAGGGCCTGAAATCCCAGTGGCTGCGGTGGAGCGGATTCGTACTTATGCAGGTTCGCAACCCAGCTTTAATAGCGTTAGTGAGTTGGAGGCTTGGTTGCGGCAAGTGTACATCCCCTTTGGCGAAAATACCGACGCTTTTTGGCGGCGCATGGCGATGACTTCAGCGCGGCGCACTGCCGATGGCAAAGTGACTTTGCATTATGATGTTCGCCTAGTTATGCCGTTTGAAAACTATACAGGCGACGCAACCTTCTGGCCGTTTTGGCCTAGTTTAGCTTGCCCGATTTTAGTGATTCGTGGTGAGTTGTCGGATTTGCTACTCCCCGCACAAGTTGAACGCATGCTTGCAGAGAATGCCTATGTGCAAGCGGTGGTTATTCCAAAAGTAGGGCATGCGCCTGCTTTGGCAGTTCCTGAGCAGATTAAAATTGTGTCTGATTTTTTAGGGTAGAGTCTAAAATGATTGCTTGGCAAAATATTCTGCTTAGTAGAGGGAGTGCTAAATCCAGTAGGATTTAAACTAATCAGCGATAGAAGAGGGATTTTTATATAATGTTCTGTATTACTGCTAGATAGTGAAACATATTAATGTTAGCCCCAGCCCTGCCTAGTTTAGTTCTCACTGAAAGTGACTATTTAGCCCAAGAGCAAAGCGCAAAAGAGCGCCACGAATATGTAGACGGGCAAGTATTCGCGATGGCGGGAGCGAGTAAAACTCATAACGAAATTGCTTTAAATCTGGCTTTGGCTTTGCGTAATTTAGCTAAAGGCTCAGGCTGCCGTGTGTTCATGTCGGATATGAAGCTGCGCATCAGTCAGCGTAATAGCTATTACTATCCGGATGTCTTGCTCACTTGCGAACCCAATCAGGAAGACAGTGAATACTTTGTTGATCGGCCTTGCTTGGTGATTGAAGTCGTGTCTAAGTCTACCGAGTGGAAGGATTATCACGAAAAATTGCTAGCATATCAGTCTTTAAGTTCAGTGCAAAATTACTGGGTGGTGGCGCAGGATCGTTATGAAGTAACCTGTTTTTATCGTGACCAACAAGGCCAGTGGTGGGTGAAAACTTATACAGATTTAGATCAAACTCTAGCGGTGGACTGTTTGCAGGCAGCTTTGAGTTTGATGGAAATCTATGCAGGTTTGTCTTGGGCTTAAGTTTGCAATCAGGCAGTTCATGATCTATTGTAGTAAATATTACAGTAATTAAGTTTACAATCCATGAAATTCTATAATCGTGAAGCTGAACAGCAGCAGTTGCAGTTGTGGTCACAACAAGCGGCGGCTGGAAAGTCCAGCCTGACTTTAATGGTAGGGCGGCGGCGGGTCGGCAAAACTGCTTTATTAGCGCAGACCTATCAAGGTTCAGCGCTGTATTTATTTGTGTCACGTAAAGCTGAGCCTTTGTTGTGTGAGGAGTTCACTGAGCAAATTCGTACCCAGCTTGCTATTCCAATCTTTGGGCAGCCGCGCCAGTTACGCGAAATACTTGAAATTTTATTTCAATATGCACAAACACAACCGTTAACGTTGATTTTGGATGAGTTTCAAGATCTGGCACGGGTGAATCCAGCGGTATTTTCTGAATTGCAGCATTTGTGGGATCAGTATCGTGGGCGTTGTAAGCTGCATTTGATTTGTTGTGGTTCATTATATTCATTAATGACGCGCTTATTCCAAAATAGTAAAGAGCCTTTATTTGGTCGTGCCGATCATCGAATTAACTTACAGCCCTTAAAACCTGCTTATATTGCTACTCTATTAAAAGATACGGGGCGTTTTTCAGCCGAAAACTTATTAACTTGGTATACCCTCAGTGGTGGTGTACCTAAATACTTAGAGTGGTTAGCTCAAACTGATCCGCAGCAAGATTTATGGCTCGCTTTGATCAATGAGTTTAGCTTGGTGATTGAAGAGGGGCGTTATCGCTTGGCTGAAGAATTTGGTGCAGAGCAAGGTACTTATTTTTCCATTTTAGCGACCTTGGCCAGTGGCAAGACCAGCCGTAGTGAATTGGAGTCAGTGCTGGAAATGTCGGTTGGGCCTTATTTGAAACGTCTTGAAGACGAGTTTGATATTATTCAACGGGTTTTGCCAGTTTTCTCGACCCCTCATAGTCGTCAAGTGAGGTATCGAATTCAAGATGCATTTTTAAGTTTTTGGTTTCGGTTTATTTATCGCTATCGTAGTGCAGTAGAAATTGAAAACTTTGCTTTTATTCGCCAAGCGATTAATCGTGATTTTGCCACCTATAGCGGAGTATGGTTAGAGCAATTATTTCGAGCACAATTAGCAGCGACAGGCGAGTATAATATTATCGGTAGTTATTGGGAGGCTGGCAATAAAAATGAAATTGATCTCGTGGCTGTGAATGAGTTGAGTAAAACAGCATTGATTGCTGAAATTAAACGCAACCCAGACAATTTACGCCTCAGTCAGTTAAAAACTAAAGCCCAACGCTTAGAGCAGCAGCTCAAAGCTTATGATATTCAATATCGAGGCTGGTCACTGGCTGATTTACTCTAAACCCCTAAATCTGGCTACTGCGTTCGTTCCCACGCTCGCTAACTGCTATAATCCATCCAGCCAAAAACAACAAGGATTAGCATGAATTACGACGGGATCGAGACTCTACCTTTACAAACCTATACCGAAAAAGCCTACTTGGATTATTCCATGTATGTCATTTTGGATCGCGCTTTGCCGCACTTGGGCGATGGCTTAAAGCCAGTGCAGCGGCGGATTGTGTATGCGATGTCGGAGCTGGGTTTGTCCGCTGCGTCTAAGCATAAAAAATCTGCGCGTACTGTCGGTGATGTGCTGGGTAAATATCATCCACATGGCGATTCAGCCTGCTATGAAGCGATGGTGTTGATGGCACAGCCCTTTTCCTATCGCTATCCCTTAGTCGATGGGCAAGGCAACTGGGGTTCGCAGGATGATCCTAAATCTTTCGCGGCGATGCGTTATACCGAGTCGCGCCTCACGCCTTATTCACGAGTCCTCCTACAAGAATTAGGGCAGGGCACAGTCGATTGGCAAGCCAATTTCGATGGAACTCTGGATGAGCCAGTCACTTTACCAGCACGTTTGCCAAATGTGCTATTGAATGGGGCGACGGGTATTGCGGTAGGGATGGCGACCGATATTCCGCCGCATAATCTGCGCGAAGTGGTGAGTGCTTGCATTCATTTGTTGGATCACCCGACCGCAACCTTGGCTGATTTATGCAAATTTATTCCCGCCCCGGATTTCCCGACTGAAGCAGAAATTATTACGCCAGCGGCTGAATTTTTGACGCTTTACGAAAAAGGTAATGGTAGCTTCAGAATGCGGGCGCGTTATGAGGTCGAAGACGGTGATATTGTAATTACTGCCTTGCCTTATCAAGTGTCCGGCTCAAAAGTCTTAGAACAAATTGCCCAGCAAATGCAGGCGAAAAAGTTGCCACTGGTAGAGGATTTGCGCGACGAATCGGATCATGAGCAGCCGGTGCGTTTGATTATTGTGCCACGCTCCAATCGAGTGGATATCGAGCAGCTCATGTCGCATTTATTCGCCAGCACTGATTTGGAAAAAAGCTATCGCGCCAATATGAATATGATTGGCTTGAATGGTCGCCCACAAGTTAAAGACCTGCGCCAAATTCTGAGTGAATGGCTGCAATATCGCCGCCAGACCGTCACGCGGCGTTTCCAATGGCGCTTGGATAAAGTTGAAAAGCGCCTGCATTTACTCGCAGGTTTGCTGATTGCCTTCCTGAATTTGGATGAAGTCATTCGGATTATTCGCAGCGAAGACGAGCCAAAGCCGAAACTGATCAAGCGTTTTAGTCTGTCGGATATTCAAGCCGAATATATTCTCGATACCAAGTTGCGTCAGCTCGCGCGTTTGGAGGAAATGAAAATTCGTGGCGAACAAGCAGAACTCGAAAAAGAACGCCAAGAGATACTGGAATTACTCGGCGCTGAGAAAAAACTCACCAGTTTGATTCGCAAAGAATTGAAAGAAGATGCCAAGCTCTACGGTGATGAGCGCCGCTCGCAGTTAGTGGAGCGTGATGCCGCACAAATTTTAGACGAAACGGCACTGACCCCCGCTGAGCCTATTACCGTGGTGCTCTCGAAAATGGGCTGGATTCGTGCCGCCAAAGGCCATGATATTGAGCCAGAAGCTTTAAGTTATAAGCAAGGCGATGGCTTCTTGGCTAAAGCTTGTGGGCGCTCGAATCAGCAATTGGTGTTATTAGATAGTACCGGGCGCACTTATTCCTTACCTGCGAATACGCTGCCTTCGGCACGTGGTCAGGGTGAACCTTTAACGGGTAAATTGACTTTGCCGTCGGGGGCGCGCTTCACTCATACCTTGTTGGGCAAAGACAGTGATCAATATGTGCTGTCTTCCGCTGAAGGTTATGGCTTTATTTGCTCACTGGAAGCGATGCAAAGCCGGAATAAAGCAGGAAAGGTCACTTTAACGGCGGGGGATAATGTACCGATTTTGGCGCCAGTGGCTCTGCGTAATCTGGAAACGGATTATTTAGCCTTGGTTTCAACAGCGGGTTATTTGTTGCTAATGCGTGCGACTGAACTGCCTGTATTAGCGAAAGGCAAAGGCAATAAACTGCTTAGCTTGAAAAAAGGCGCTTTAGGCATTGCCGATGAAGCTTTGGCTTTTGTCACCGTGTTAAGTCAAAGCGAGCACTTAGTGATTCATGTCGATAACCGCAAAAAGCCTTTAGTCTTAAAAGAAAATGATTTAGTGGAGTATCGGGGTGAACGTGCGCAACGCGGCAAGCTACTACCTAAGGGTTATCAGCAGGTGATGGCGCTAGAAAGCCAAGGGCGCAGTTAATGGATACTTGCATCTGTTAGTAGTGACCCTATTATTGCTCCTAAGTATAAGTATTAATTTGAGGAATTAATTAAGATGATGCGGATTGTTCTCTTAGTGCTCACCAACTTCGCGGTTATGGCGGTGTTGTTTGTGACCATGAATATACTGGCAACTCTATTTGGCATCAATATGTCACGTGGCAGTATGGGCGGTATGTTATTTATGGCGGTGCTCTTTGGGTTTGGTGGCTCCTTTATTAGCTTGCTGATGTCCAAATGGATGGCCAAGAAAAGTATGGGAGTGCAGGTGATTGAGCATCCCAGCAATAACCAAGAACGTTGGTTAGTCGAAACGGTGCGTCGCCAAGCCGATAAAGTTGGCATTGGGATGCCAGAAGTAGGTATTTTTTACTCACCTGATCCGAATGCTTTTGCGACGGGCGCAAATAAGAACTCCGCTTTAGTGGCAGTCAGCCAAGGACTGTTGGAACGCATGACACCCGATGAGGTTGAAGCCGTGTTAGGTCACGAGATTGGGCATATCGCCAATGGTGATATGGTCACTCAGACCTTATTGCAGGGCGTGCTGAATACCTTCGTCTTCTTCTTTGCACGTGTGATTGGCATGTTTGTCGATGGCTTATTACGTGGAAATAATCAAGGAAATAGCGGACCTGGTTTTGGCTATTTTATTGGCTCGATGATCGCTGAAATTCTGTTAGGTTTCTTGGCGACGATTATTGTGCTTTGGTTCTCACGTCATCGTGAATTCCGTGCAGATGTCGCGGGTGCAGATTTAGCGGGTCGTCAGAAAATGATTGCTGCCTTACGCCGTTTGCAGCAAGCCCATCATGTGCAGGATTTGCCGGGTGAAATGGCTGCCTTTGGAATTGCAGGTGGCTTGCGTTCGAACTTAGGTAAGTTATTTATGACTCACCCGCCTTTAGAGGAACGTATTGCTGCTTTACAAGCCGCAAATTAAACGCTTAAAAGCCAAGCAAGTCGTGCTTGCTTGGCTCGACTCCACCTTCAATCAAAATGTTGAGTAGGTAACGCCAGCCGTATAATTGGTACTATCTAAATCACCCCCTACATATTCGACTTCGCCACGTAAGCCTAGGTTGTCATTGATTTTGCTTTGGATACCACCACCTAAAAGCATATCAGTACCATCTGCGGATGCTGTACCATTACTACTGGCTTCCCAAGCGAGAAAGCCGAGCTTACCAAACAAATCAAGATTATCTTTGAGTGAGTGAATCGCTAAGGCGGAAGCACTTAAACCAGTAGACTCAACTTTTGCACCGTCTAAGGCAGAGCGCCCACTAAAAAGATTGTGATAAGCGCCTTCTAAAGCAAAGTTCTCTAAAGGGCGATAGCCAACGAAGGTTTTCCAAGAAGTGCAGTTTAAATCTAAAGCATCGCAAGCATCTGCTGCATCCCCACCTAAAATACCAAGGCCAGCGCCTACATAGAATCTAGCAGCGCCGTCCTTAGTAGTATCTTCGGTGTAAGAGTAGTCATAAGCAAAGGCGTTAGTTTGCGCCAAGAGCAGCGCTATCACGCTGCCCAATAAATACTTTTTCATGTTTTTCCCTGTTGTGGTTTTATTATGGGGTAGGGAGGGGTGTTAAGCTGGGCTGCTTAACACCCTAAGGTTAGTTTATAAAGTTGAGAAGGTAGCACCAACTGACACAATGCCTACATCATGATCTTCATCAGCTATATCTTGACGTTTGAAGTGTTCGTATTCACCACGGACGCCCCAGTTATCACTCACTTTGTAGCTAGCACCAACCCCCAGTAATAAACTAGTGCCGTCTTTTTCGGCGATATCAGTGCCTTTAGCGCTTTGGCCAGAAGTTGTATCAGTGATAGTGGCTGTTACAGTCGCTTCTGATTTCCACATCATTGCACCCGCTTTACCAAACAGTTCAAAGTTATCTGCGACTGGAACGCTGGCAACGGCGCTAATGCCAAAGCCACTAGCTTCGCCTTCAGCATTAGGATCAGTGATGGTATATTGGCCTTTGGTATAGCTACCTTTTAAGCTTTCTTCCATAGTGCCTAAACTGTAGTAACCGCCTTCAACAGCAAACATGTCGGTTACTTTGTAACCACCGTATAATTTAAAGCCAGTAGAGTTGCAACTCTCGGTATCGTTCATCATGCAATCTGTGGTTGCTTGACCTACACTGCCACCGCCATACATCGTACCTACTTCCATTCCGCCGCCATCACCACCTAACAGTGCGCCACCGCCAGCGAATGCGCTGCCTGCGGTCAGCATGATGGCTGAGAACAGAGAGAATTTAGAGATTTGTTTCATATTGGTTGACCCCGGTTAATTTATTTTTACTTATTAGTTAATGGGTTTATCAAAAAATAATTGATGCTATCAATTCTTATTGGGTTTGCAGCAATTTGCAATCTTATACAGGCTTGAAGGCGGTACTTTCCGATGAGTGGGGGAGCTTGGAAAGCTTGAGAAATAAAGCTTGTAGTGCTTTCACCGCCTGTCTGTTTTCAGGAAACCACACAGGCAGTTAGGAGTCGAAATCTAGTTATTCGCAAGCAGGGCAAGCACCCGTTCCGCACGCTGGCGAAGGTACAGCTTGAGTCTCAGCACTAGCTTCTTTGGTCGCTAAATTCTTTTTGTTATCACTTTTGAAGTCAGTTTCATACCAACCACCTCCCCCTAAACGAAAAGCTGCGGCAGTGATCTTTTTGCCTAAGCTTGCAGTGTTACATTGGGGGCAGTCGGTCAAAGGGGCATCACTCATTTTTTGCAGAGCTTCCATTTGATGGCCGCAAGAACTACATTGATAAGCATAAATTGGCATAATCAGTCTCTCCTGATATTCAAGTGCGGCAATCATAGGGATGCCCTTGGTTAAATTCAAGATGGCTGCTCATTTCCCTTCAAGATTAATAGGATTAAAACATGCGCAATGTCTTAGTGACGGGTTGTTCCAGTGGAATTGGTTATTGTGTAGCTAAAGGCTTGCGCGAGCGTGGTTATAATGTGTTTGCTACCGCGCGCAAACCTGAAGATATTCAACGCTTAGAGGCAGAGGGTTTTAAGGTCATTCCTTTAGAGTTGGCTGACTCACAAAGTGTCAAAGATTGCGCTTATGAATTGATGTTGCGCACGAATAGCGAATTGTATGCCGTGTTTCATAATGGTGCGTATGGCCAAGCAGGTGCTTTAGAGGATTTGAGCCGGGAGGCTCTCGAAAAACAGTTTGCAACGAATGTCTTTGGCTGGCATCAACTCACTAATTTATTGCTACCTCTGATGCGCCATCAGGGGTATGGGCGAATTATTTATAATAGCTCGCTGCTAGGCTTCATTGCCTTACCTTTTCGTGGGGCTTATAACGCCAGCAAACATGCGATTGAAGGCTTAGCCGATACTTTACGCTTAGAGCTACATGATACCGATATTAAGGTTTGCCTAATCGAGCCAGGGCCCGTAGAAAGCCGCTTTCGAGCCAATGCCTTAAAGTCGCTGTTAGACCATGTGGATATTGAAAAAAGCGTGCATCGTGCTAAGTATAAGGGGGCAGTCAAGCGTCTCGAAAAAGTCGGCTCAGCCGCACCTTTTACGTTGCCCCCGGAAGCGGTTTTAGAAAAAGTCCTGCATGCTTTAGAAAGTAAGCATCCGAAAGCACGCTATCGAGTGACTTTCCCTAGTCGTTTGTTTGCTGTTTGTAAGCGGATTTTGCCCACTAGTTTATTAGATAAATTACTACTATCAATATCTAGGAAAGAAAACCAAGGAGATGAGGCATGAGTGATGTTTTAGAGTATTTATTCTTTACTAGAACGGTAGCGGAGCAATTTGCTGAAGCTTTACGTGAGCATGGTTTACCTTATCAAGAGGAAATTGAAGCCGTACAAGAAGCGATTGTTTTCAAAATTGCGGAAGGGGTTGATGAGGCGATTTGGGATGAGTTAGATGATTTATACGACGAGCTTTCAGTGCTAGATCAGTCTTTATTAGAGGATGAGGCTGGAGATGAAGCCGCGCGTAGTGCTGCGGGTATTTATTTGCAGCTAGCAAATGGCCAACAAACCATTGCCCAAGTTGATACTGATATGGTGAATCGCATACTCTCAGTCTTGAGTCTTGACGAGTTTAATCAGTTCGTAGAGATCATTGTAAACAGTGTTGAACAACCCGATGACTCAGCAATTTGCCAGCGTTAAAGCTCACACTCCTCTCTAAGTCGTTTTTAGTTCTAGGGTAAAAAAGCTTAGCCCTTTCAAAAAAGCCGTGGTGATTCTAGTTCTTACCATATAAAAAGAGCTAAGTAATTACTTTATTAAGACAGCTTTCATCGGGAGATAAATCACTATCTCCTTTGAGATGTACTCTACTGACTCAACCTGTTCAATATCGCTCTAAGCCATTAAGCTATCTATTTTTTGAGCAATACCTTTGATTTTCATTTAAAAAACCTCACGTGAATTATTCTATTTTTCAACAAAAAGGTTGTTTTTTATTCTATACAATAAAAAGGCTGGAGTTTTTTAGACTATATTGGGTGGGGCATATCATGGCACAAGGGCTTACTTTAAATATTGGTGTGAACTTTATTGACGCTAAACATTATGGGTCGGATGGGGCTTTAAAAGGGTGTGTGAATGATGCTAAAGCGATGAACCACTTAGCTTTAGGACAAGGTTTTAAAGGGCAAATGCTTCTTAATGAAAGCGCTACGCGTGAAAACGTAATCCGTTCTATTAATCAAGCTGCTGCTAGCTTGCAGTCCGGTGATATTTTCTTTATTTCCTATTCTGGACATGGAAGTCGTGTGCCCGATATCAATCGTGATGAAGACGATGGAATGGATGAAAGTTGGTGTTTGTATGATGCTCAACTCATGGACGATGAGTTGAATGTATTTTGGTCGCGGTTTAAAGCAGGTGTAAGGGTCTTAGTAGTTTCAGATAGTTGTCACAGCGGTACTATCACTAAACCCGGTGAGACGGAAGTCATTTATACTCAACAAATTCCACGCTTTTTACCCCTTAAGCAGATGCAAGAAGCGTGGAAGGCGAATGAAGCTTTTTATACAAATTTAATGCGCGATTTGCCACGTGCAGTCCCCGACATTAAAGCGAGTGTGCGTTTACTATCGGGTTGCCAAGATAATCAATACTCCTACGATGGTGAGCAAAATGGTGCTTTCACTACTCAGCTTTTACAAGTATGGGCGGGGGGACGCTTTCAAGGTAACTATCAGCAGTTCCATAAGAAGATCCTAGCAGGAATGCCAGCGATTCAGTCACCGAATCATTCGGTAATTGGTGCGGGTGATCCACCGTTTGACCAGCAAATACCCTTTGAGATTTAGTGTTAGCTTTTATGTTTCTTGAACAAGGATTGACTCAAGAAACCTAATCCTCATGGATGAACCTTAAAGCAGCTCGAAGGGCTTAGTTGTTTTATGGGCGATACTGCTGAAAATATCAAATATGACTTCTTTGTCTCTTTTGCAGATGATGCGAAAGAATGGGTGTATGGAGTTTTAGTTCCTAAATTAGGGCGTACTGGCAAAACCTTCGTTCTGATGGGGGAAATCACCGGTAACGCCTGGGTTGATGATCTGCAAGCTAATATAGAAGCTAGTGAGAAAATACTTGTCGTTGTTACCCCCCAATATTGCACGAGCCAGCGCAATCATTTATTGCAGTTAATGGCTTTCACTAAAGGTGCAGAACACAGAGAGTGGCCTGTTGTACCGCTTTTACTGAAATCAGTTGATTTAGAGTTATTTTTACGTTTTATCAATGGGGTCAATCTGACTCAATATCAAAGTGAAGAGCAATTAGATGCACTCTTTGCTGTCCCGCCACGCAGCCAAGAAGAACAGCAACAGTTAGATGACTCGCCTTATCCGGGCATGAAAACCTTTGAAGAAGAAGATGCGAGTCGATTTTTCGGGCGCGAAAAGGAAATTGACGAATATGTTAAAGCACTAAGGAATGAGCATATGTTAGTGCTAACAGGTGCTTCTGGTTGTGGTAAATCCTCTTTAGCCCGAGCCGGTATCATTCCTCGTTTAAAAGCCAAACATCAATTCTTGGTTAAAACGGTTCGCCCGATTGATAAAGATTTAGATAGCTGGTTAGAGCAGGCCGAAAATGCTTTAAAACATGGTGATGACTCAACCAAGCAATTTTTTTCTTTAGAGCAGCCTGATCAGAATTTTTTATTGTTTATTGATCAATTTGAAGAGTTATTTTCTACTGAATCAGATGAACGATCAAACTTCATACTCAGTATAAGAGCTAAGCAGCTTTTAGGTTTGCTAGTTAAATTGAGAAAGCAAGTTCCTAATTTTTATTTACTCATCACTTTACGCGCAGAGTTTTATCCACAACTGGCACTCTGCCAGGCTTATCTTGATTTTGATAACTACTTACAGCGAATTAATGCATTAAGTCGTGAGGGTTTAACTAATGCCATTACTAAACCAGCCTTAAAAAAATATGTATATATTGATGAGCGTTTAGTAGAGCGCTTAGTAACTGAAGCTGGTGATGACCCAGGGATTTTGCCATTTGTGCAAGAGACACTACGTGATTTATGGGAGAAACGTTATGAGAATTATATTAGCTTGGAAGCTTATGAAAGTTTGGGAGGCAACACATATTCAGGGCTAAAGGCATCAATTGCTGCGAAAGCAGATGCGGCTTATAAAGCTTTAATCTCGACAGATAAAGAACATTGTCTTGAAAAGGAAAATATTACTAAGCGGATTTTTTTGCGTTTAATTCAGTTTGGGGAGGGTAAACCGGATACTCGGCGACAGCAATCTATTTCAGACTTACGAAGTGATCAAGATACTCAAGGTGTATTTGAAGAGGTTTTAAGGCATTTCTCTTCAGAGAGGTATCGACTGTTAACGGTTAGTCGTGGGGATGATGATGTGGATTCTAAGGTTGATATTGTGCATGAGGCTTTGATTAAGGCTTGGCCGAAGTTAAAGGAGTGGATGAAAAATTATAAGGAATTAGAAGAAAAAAGAAGGGTTTTTTATTTTAAACTAAAAGAATGGCAACGTTTTGGACAAACTGAGGCCGGTCTGTTAGATAAATATGAAGTTAAAGAAATTAAAGATATTTTTGATAAAAAAAGCAGTGAAAATTATATTTTTTTATTTAGTAATTTGGCTGAGAGTTTTCTAGAAAAAAGTATTTTAAAAATAAATCCAAATTGGAATTTAAAAGGAGTAATTGTTTTTTTATTTTTAATAATATCTTTTTTATTTTTAATAGCATATTTATTAATGCTAGTTGAAGATATTTCTTCTAAGGTTATACAGTTAGTAGCCTATGGTATATTTGGAGTATTACTATTTATATTATTTTATTTTTACTACTATCTCAGAAAAGATGAGCCGTTTTTTGAGAGAAAAATAACTCATCGTGTTACTAAAAATTATAAATTTGCTTTTACAGTTTTATTGATTTTTAGTGCTACATGTTTTTTATGGTTTTATCAGGCCTACAGTTTATTTGTAACTCATAAGAAATGTGATTATTTGTTATCAAACGATTCCACTAAAGAAAATGTATTGCTGCATTTTGAAAATATTGATGATGCTAAAGATTATTTAGGGTATTTTAAAGATGATGTTGAAAAGCATTCAAAATTATTTTTTTCATTAGTGAGTTATGAAAATTTTCATGAATGTCAAGCAATATTTAATCATAAATTTGTGATAAGAGAAAATAAGATAAACACTGAAGTGTCGTTTTCGATTTTTGATGAGAGTCATGTGCTTTTAAAAACTACAAGACCACAAGATGCTAGAGAAAAGTGTTATGTTTATTCAGATTTAGGAGTTGTTTTGAGTAAGGTTGTAGGGGAAGGGGTTATATTTAATAGTGGCGAAAGGACATCTGGTAAATCTTGTGCTACTACATTAAATACAAAAGAAGCTGTGTTAGCATTTACAGTAGGTGATTATGCTACAGCAGCTAACGCTATATTAGAAAACATCAAAAAATACCCTAAAGATGCCTCTTTTAAAAACCAGTTGGCAATTATTTATTTAAATGATGAGGCAATGTTCTTAGCAGGATATGATTATGCATTAGAAGCTGTAGAGCTTGATTCACAATCTGAGTATTTAAATACTTTGGCTACAGCTTGTCGTTATTTAAGTAGATATGATTGTGCTGAAGAGAATCTAAAGAAATCTTTGGCAGTCGATGAGAAAAATCCAGTAACTAATAACCAAATGGCCTTATTTTATAGAGATCGTGGGTTTAATGATGATCTAAAAAAAGCATTGAAATATATAGAAAATGCTCTGCTATATGCTGATTGTAAAAGTAATATTGATGATGACTGTTATGCTTTTAAAAAAAACAGAGGTACAATATTTTTTGAATTAAAAGATATGGATAAAGCTTTAGCCGATTTTAAATCATTGAATAATAAAAACTCTATTTATCAAGAAGAGGTTTACTACTATTTATATATGATTTATAAAGAAAAAAGGATGAATTATTGTGATGTATTAAAAGATTATTATGGGTTGCCAGAAGGGATTTTGCCTTATGCTAAATATAGGAGGCAGCAATTAGAACTTAAAAAAGATATTTGTTTTAAATAAAGGATTTTGGAGAGGAATATAATGGGTATCTGTAAGAAAGGTTTTAAGAAGTGTAAAGGTGATGTTGCCTTGGCCTTAGTTGCTGAGTGTAATGGCTTTAAGTGTCAAGATATGAAAAAGAAATATGAGGCTGCTTTGGCCGAGTGTGAACAGGGAAACTGTTCAGGGTTCAGAGGAATAGTTGCACATAATAACAAAGAAATAAGAATATATGCTATTAATAACCTATTAAATATTCGAGAAAAGCAATTGATTGCTCAAATGCTTAGAGAAACTGGAAATTTAAGATTTTCCTTAGAGATTTCTAGAAATATATCAACTGCCCTAAGTGTGATTGAACTAGAGGATGTTAAAATACTTGAAAATAGTTTGCGTTTTCAAGGTGATATTTTGAAAGCTATGAATAAATTTAGTGAGGCAAATTTCGCAATATCAACTGCAGATCATATTAAGTCATTATATGATAAAATAGAGAGGGCAACGTGAGTGGAAAAAATTACACCCTTATCATCGGTATCTCCAGCTATGAATACATCAAACCCCTATCCACTAGTATCACCAATGATGCTAATAGCATTCATACTTTAATCGCTAATGGCAGTTTAGGGTTATATGACTCGGCTAATGTCCAGTATTTGACGGATGCTGAGGCAACCGGTTCTGCTATTCGGGCGGCTTTAGCTAAATTAGCAAACAATTGCTTAATAGATAGCACCGTCTTAATTTATTTCTCCGGTCATGGTGCGCAGATTCTTGCTGGCGATCAGGCCGGAGCTTATCTTTTGCCGGTCGATGTACGCTATAGCTCAGATGAAGAGTTGGCAGATACTGCTATTTCAGGCAAAGAATTTAGTGAGGCTTTGCGTCAATTAAGATCAAGAAGGGTTTTAGTTATTTTTGACTGCTGTCATTCAGGTGGCATTGGTGAGCCTAAAAGTCCTTATGGTACTGAAATAAAAGCAGGTTTGCCGGATGAATATTATAAGGTTTTGTCTAAAGGTTGGGGGCGTGTCATTATTGCTTCTTCCCGACCTAATGAAGTCTCTTATGTTTATCAAGGCGATAAAAACAGTTTGTTTACTAAGCATCTAGTAGAGGGTTTGCAGGGTAAAGCTTTAGTAACTGGTCAATATGTGCGCGTCTTTGATCTATTTAGTTATCTTCAACCCAAGGTAACTGCGGAACAGCCTAATCAAAATCCACTCATTAAAGCTGAAGTGGAGGAGAATTTTCCAGTAGCTTTGGTTGCTAATCTACCGGTAGCAGCACCACCTAAAACTCCAGAGGATGATTATAAATATGATCTGTTTTTAAGTTATCGTCATATTGACCCCGATCAGCAGTGGGTCAAAAAGACTTTAGTTCCTGCTTTAAAGGAGGCTGGATTAAGCGTTTGTTTCGATGGTGATTATAAGTGTTTTCGTGCCGGTGAGCCGATTATTAACTCCATGCAAGCAGCCGTCGAAAAGAGCCGCTATACCGTAGCGATTTTCACGCCTGATTATGAAAATAGCGGTTTTACTGAGCTAGAGAATTTAATGGCTCAGCATTTAGAGACGGAAGCTAGCCAAGTAGCCAGTAAAAATAAGCGTTTAATTGGGGTTTTATATCGTGACTGTGATATGCAGCAGCTTTCTTTACGTCTACGTTATAAGCGCTTTGTGAATATGTCAGATCCAGCAGAGTTTAATGAAGGTATTGAACAACTGGTTTATGAGTGTAGAGAGGCTTTTATTTAGAGGATGAATAGCAGGGATAGAAGGATATTTTTCGATTGTGTACGTAATTATCCCTCGAATGGCAAGTGATGGCCGAAGGCGAAGTTGAACAGGCTTTGTTAGTGCCCAAAAATGCAGACCACAACGAATCAGAAGGTTTAACTGTTGAAGTACAGGAGTTAGCACGCCCATTTAGACATGCTAGTGAAATTGCTTAACTAGAGTAAGCTTCAGGATTGATAATAGCGCTTAAACAATTCAATAATCTGTTCTACATCTTCTGTAGATACACCCAAATGCAGTACACAACGCATCCAAGGTTGTTGCCAACCAATGCGCACTCCATTTTCGGCCATAAATTGCTGTAAGGGTGCATGATCTTCAGGGCGAGGCTTAATAAAAAACATATTGGTTTGTAAACGAGCTTGGTCTACTTCCAAATTAGGTAAGCTAACCAAAGCTTCAGCGATCCTGCGAGTATGCTGGTGATCTTGTGCTAAGCGCTCAATATTATAATCTAAAGCATAAATCCCAGCCGCTGCTAACATACCGCTTTGGCGCATACCACCCCCTAGAATTTTGCGTTGACGCTTCGCATAACGAATCAGTTTTTCTGCGCCGACTAAAACGGAGCCTGCGGGTGTGCCTAAACCTTTGGATAAACAAATCGAGACTGAATCCATCGGTGCAGCGAGTTCGGCGGCTGATTTTTGTTGCTTTACAACCGCATTAAAAAAGCGTGCGCCGTCCAAATGTACACGGAGTCCCTTTGCATGTGCGGCATCTGCTAGGGCAGTGAGATGAACTTGGTCTTGAACGCAGCCAGAGACGGTATTTTCTAAGGCTAATAACTTGCTAATAGGGTCATGAATATCGTCAGGCTTAATCGCTGCCAGCATATCGGTGACTTCAATACGCCCTAAGTGATTGGTTGGCAGGGGGTGCATAGCAATACCACCGAGTACAGAAGCTCCACGCGCTTCATGCAAGAAGGTATGGTATTTCTCGCCAACAATCACTTCTTCACCGCGTTGGCAATGACAGAGTAGGGCGGCTAAATTGCTTTGAGTACCGCTTGGAAAGAATAGAGCAGCTTCTTTATTTAGCATATTAGCCAAGCGTTGTTCTAGAGCTTTGACGGTAGGATCTTCCTCATACACATCATCCCCTAAAGGCGCATCGACCATTGCTTGTTTCATCGCAGCGGTTGGTTGCGTGACGGTATCGCTACGTAGATCAATCATGCGCGTAGCATTAACTGCAAAATTAGGGTTATACGCATATTGACTCATGAGGCTGCTCCGGGAGGAATCGAATAGGTACCGACGGCATGTGCAACCGGCTCATCAGAACCCACTGAATAAATATAAACTTCACCCACTACTAAACGCTTACCTAATTTGAGTAGTTTGCACTCGCCAACAATATCGGTATTAGCAGCAGGCTTATTCAGAAAGTTAAGGTTTATATTGGTAGTCACGGCTAAAGCCACTGAGCCTAGTTCATGCAAGATGGCAATATAAATAGCAATATCGGCAACCAGCATTTGGGTAGGGCCTGAAACAGTACCACCAGGGCGTAAGTGACTGGCATCAACGGGTTGGCGTACCCGTGCCATTTTATGGTCGACTGCTTCAACCACAATCGTGGTTTGAGGGAATTCTTGTGCAATGAAAGCACGAATTTCAGCTAAATCCATATACATCCCATAGCGGCTTAGAAAGGCCGATAAGTTATTAGCTCACCGGCCTTCGATCATGCCAAACGGAAGCTAGCAATGCAATTTAGCGGCAAGTTACTCGCTAATTTTCTCCACCACGCTAATGGGAGCTTCAGCCAGTATCTCCTTGCGCTCGGTCAGCCAACGCAAAGTGTACTCACCCAATTGATCAGGCACGGTTAAAGTGGCTGGCTCATAACCTTGTGTACTACTGGCTCGTACATAGCCATAGGTGATACTTTGCTCTTTACCTTTAGCAAATAAATGTACATAACCTGTTAAACCCTCAGGGCCTTGCAGTGCAATTTGAATCTCAGTGGATTTTTGCACTTGCGAAGGTGCTGAGAGGCTGATGTCCGCATCGGTGACTTGAATGGGGGCTTCAGCTAAAACTTCCTTGCGATCAGAAACCCATTTGACTTCATACTCACCAGGAGTAGCGGGCAGGCTAAATTCAGCGGGTTCATAGCCTTTCACTGGATTTTCACGGACATAGCCATAGGTAATACTTTGCTCTTTACCTTTAGCAAAAATATGCACATGCCCTGTTAAACCATCAGGAGCATTTAAACCCACTTTCAATAAAGTCCCTTTAGGCGCAGAGGCAGCTAGCTCTAATTTAATTTCACTATCAATAACTTGAATAGGCGCTTCAGCTAACAGTTCATTACGATCAGATAGCCATTTGACTGCATAATCACCAGGCTCCACAGGCAACTGTAGTTCAGCATCTAAATAGCCACCTTGCGGATTAGGGCGGACATAGCCATAAGTAATGCTTTGCTCTTTGCCTTTAGCAAAGATATGCACATGACCTTCAAGGCTAGCAGGGGCAGTTAGGCCAATTTTTAGTAGAGTTCCTTTGGGTGCAGATTCAGGCACCTTGAGAGCAAAAGTCGCTTCAGTCACGGTAATAGGTGCTTCAGCAAGTAACTGCCCCTGCTCATCTTTCCAGCGCAGCTTATAAGCACCGACTGTAGCAGGTAAGCGTAACTCGGTCGGTTTATAGGTATCGCCATCAGAACGCACATAGCCATAAGTGATGCTTTGATCTTTGCCTTCGGCATCAATGTAGAGATGACCGCCGAGGTCAGGTTTTTCAGCCTGGTGCTCAACTTTAATTAAAGTACCCTTTTCAGCACTACTGGGTGCAGTGATTTGCGCACTAGGGATTGGAGCTGGTTCGGGTTTAGGTGGCTCAGGTTCTGGTTCTGGTGTAGCAGCCTCCACTACAGGCAGTTGTGCCGTTTCTACTAACGCTTTATTCAGCTCATTAGCATTGGCAGCAGCAATGAATTTACCGCCGGTATTTTCGGCCAAGCATTTTAAGCCCGCTTGATCCTCTACTTTAGCGACATCAAACCCAATCACATGCGCCGTAAAATTTACGCCAGCTTTCTCTAATTCTGTACCCAAGGCGCAAGGATCCCTATCACAAGTTTCTTTGCCATCGCTGAGGAGAATAACGGTGGCTTTTTCTTCAGTATATTTAAGGGCTTCAGCAGCTTGTTTAACAGCTGCGGAAAGAGGCGTTTTGCCTTTAGGGATGAGCCTATCGACCACTTTGCCTGTTTTTTCGGCATCTAAAGCGCCAACCGGCAGTAGGGTTTCAATGTCCTTGCAATCCCCTTTGCTGCGATGGCCATAAGCGACTAAGCCAACTTCTTGTCCTTTCGGCCACTCGGCAAGCATGGATTTGAGTGCTGTGCGGGCGATTTCGATTTTGGGCTTACCTTCAATCTGCTCCCACATACTGCCAGAAGCATCGAGCACTAAAATAGTTTTATCCGCAGCCTGCACCGTATTGCCGGTTAGGCCTAGCAGCACGATAGTACTGAATAGGATACGCTTATTCATTTCTGACCCCCTCGCTGAATCGTTAGTTAGAGCGCTTGCTAGCTAAGTATAGGCTAAGCTGATTGGTATGCTATTGGCTGGTTGTATGAAAGCAAGGGATAACGGATAAGCTGTTCAATAAAGAATAAAAAAAGGCAATCCGAAGACTGCCCAAAATGCAGAAAGAGACTGTGTATTCGTTAACTAACCATCAGTTAACGGTGTTGATTCTGAGTATGATGCATCGGGCGCTGAGGGTGGGTAGCGCGAATGCGTTGGTAGTTCCGTTGATAATTACGGTTACCACAGTTGCGCTGCACATGAGCGGTGCCACGCCCACATTGGTTACGAGAGTGATTCACCACTCGCCGATTTGGGTGATAGCTGACAGCCGGTTGAGGGGCAGGGCGTTGATAGCCCGAATAACCCACTCCACATTGTGAGGCCATAGCACCCGTGCTACCTAGCAGCAAACTGGCACTGACAATAGCAAGGGATAGTAGTTTTTTCATTTAATCACTCCTAGGTTTGTGGTTGGCTAAAAGGTATAACGCACAAACGGTGTTTTTGATGTACAAGTCTAGGCTGCAATTGCGTAGTAAATGCGCTAAAAACTGTGCAAACAATAAGGATATAGCGCTTTCTAGGCTGTCAAAAAAAGTGATTTTTCGATTGTCTTAAACCTTAGTCCGAAAATCGGCCTAGGTTTTTGTTTTAATCAGCCTAAAGTTAGGCTCAAATCTATTTGCTATACAGTCGTTTAAAAAATAAAAAACAGCTAGGTGAGAGCAAGCTATTGAAGTATCGTGCTGAAATTGATGGCCTGCGTGCGATTGCGGTGCTATCGGTAATCTTTTTTCATATGAAGCTTGATCCTTTTCAAGGCGGCTTTGTAGGTGTTGATATATTTTTTGTTATTAGCGGTTATTTAATCACAAGCCTAATTATTGAAGATATCAAGCAAAAGCAGTTTAGCTTATTAGCTTTCTATGAAAGGCGGGTCAGGCGTATTTTGCCTGCATTATTAGTCGTATTAGTTACTGTTTATGCATTTTCTTGGTTTTATTCCCTCGCGGTTGAGCATAAGTCGATTGCTCAGTATGTGGTAGCAAGCTTGCTATTTTCTTCGAATATTTTGTTGTTTTTGCAAAATCAGGATTATTTTCAATTAGCTCCAGAAGAAAATCCATTGTTACATACTTGGAGCTTAGCGGTTGAAGAGCAATACTATATTTTATTTCCTTTGTTAATAGTATCATTATGGAAATTCAAAAAAACTTTGCTAGCAGTTTTAATCTTTACCTTGCTAGCTAGTCTTAGCTGGGCTGCTTGGCAGGTAGAGCAGCAGCCAATCGCTGCTTTTTACCTGCTTCCTGCAAGATTATGGGAGATTCTTGCAGGTGCATTTTGCGCCTTCTACTTACAATCTAGGCCGTTAAATTATAGTAGCTTAGGGGGCTTGGCGGCTTTACTGGGAGCCGTGCTGATTTTAGTTGCTATTTTTATGTTTAATAACCATACGCCAACGCCAAGCTTATATACTCTCCTACCCATTGTCGGGACTGTGCTCATTATCCTCTTTGCAGCTCAAGGTAGTTTCATTCATTCGCTGCTTAGTACTCAATGGTTGGTTAGTACTGGCTTATTGTCTTACAGCATTTATCTCTGGCATCAACCCTTATTAGTCTATGGTGTAGAATTATTTGGTGAGTTTAATGTTTTTGAAAAACTATTTTTGCTTACACCCTTAATATTTCTATTCGCTTATTTAACTTGGTTTGGAATTGAGCGGTATTTTAGAAATAGGCGATTGGTTTCTATAAGAAAGCTAGTAGTTTCTTTAGCTCCTATCTGTATTGCTTTAATGGCCTTGGGTTTCTTAGGACATATTAATAATGGCTTCGAGAATAGAAACCTAACCTTTCAAAAGCTTGCTCAAAACTCTGGTTTTGGTATGCAGTGCAATGGCAACTATCAATATAATGACAGCTGTGCGTCCTCTAAAGCACCCAAGGTCATCGCTTTAGGGAATAGCTATATGATGCATCTGGTGAGTAGTCTTCCGCAAAAATACTCAAAAGAGGGCGTCCTGCAACTCACTCAGGAAGGTTGTGAAATAGCTTTTATTGAGAATCAACCGGGTCGGGAAATAGGGCTTTGCTCCAAGTTTTATCAGCAGGCAATCCAAACCATCAAAAACCTAAAAGAGACTCAATTGGTGGTGATGTCCTCCCCATTTAATGGTGTTTTGGATAAAGATTATCGCTCATCACTCATTGGAATTTTAAAGGATTTAAGTCAGCAGGGGCGTGCTGTTGTATTAATTGGCCCAACACCTGATGCTCCTTTTAATGTCGGCAAATGTCTGGCTAAAAAGCATGCCTTAACTTGGTTAGCTGATCAGCAAGCTAATACGTGTGATTTTTCAGTGAGCAGTCGGCATTTGCAGAAAGTAGCAGCGCTTGAAGAAATAGCAAGCAGTTCGAGTTTAGTGAAATTTGTGGATCTCACCACTGTGATTTGCCCAGCAGGTAGATGCCAAATGGAGCGGGATAACGGTTTACTGATGTATATTGATCAAGGGCATTTGAGTGTAGAGGGTGCTAATTACGTGCTTAGTAAAATTGCGCAAGAGCTCCCTGTGGTGCAGCAAAGTCATTCATTTTGACTCAAGCCTAAGCCTATAAACCATAGGCTTTTTGCGCTCATGCTATCCTATTTATTTACTGTTTCTTTGATGGGTTGGTATTTTGGATAGTCAACAAACCGAGCGCTACTACCAAGATAATCCTGCTGCGCGTTATGCCGTGTTAGTAGTGGTTTGCATCAGTAGCTTTTTAACGCCTGTGTCTTTATCAGGTTCCTTTGTCGCAGTGCCCGCAATTTCTGAAGATTTGCATGTTAGTGCTGTGTATGCAAGCTGGATTCCAGCAGCTTTCTTGTTAAGTAATTTATTGATGATGTTGCCTTCCGGGCGTTTGGCAGATCAGTATGGGCGCAAGCGTATTTTTTTAATCGGCGGCTTGATTTTCAGTATCGGCAGTTTGATTGCGGGTTTTGCACAAAATATTGAGATACTGCTATTTAGCCGTGTCATTCAAGGCATTAGTAGTGCCATGTTTTTTACGACGGGTATGGCGATTATCACCAGTGTTTTCCAACAAGGGCGTGGTGCTGCTTTAGGTTGGCTAGTGTCTTCGATTTATTTAGGTTTGACCTGTGGGCCGTTATTAGGTGGTTGGGTTACAGAGCATTTCGGTTGGCAGGCTGTGTTCTGGTTCCCTTTACCTTTAGTGCTGATCGTGTTGGTGGTTTCAGCGGTTACCATGAAAGGCGAATGGCGTAGCGCCCAAGCAGAGCGTTTAGATCTAGTTGGCACGCTCTACATGGCGATTGGTATGATCGGTAGTTTTGTAGGTTTAAGTATTCTGCCTGATTGGCAAGGCGGGCTTTGGCTAGTGATAGGCTTGGCCTTCACCGTGATCTTTATTCGTCATTGCTATACCGCTCAGAGCCCTTTGGTGCGTTTAAATTTAGTGTTAGGTAATAAGCCTTTTTCGCGTGCTTTAGCCGCCTCGATTATGGTGTATGCGAGTAATTACGGCTTAATATTTTTATTAAGTTTGTACCTGCAATACAACCGAGGTATGCCACCGACTGAGGCGGGGCAAGTATTGATGGTTCAAGCAATTGTCATGACTGTATTAGCGCCTTTAGCTGGGCGTTTGTCGGATCGTTATCGCCCGCGTTTATTGGCCACATTAGGGTGTTTGTCGATGGTGGCCGGTTTGACTTTATTGGTCGCTACGGTTGGGCCAGCAACGCCGATCTGGATTATTCTGATTTGCTTAGTGGCCTTTGGGATTGGCTTTGGCATGTTTTCCACCCCGAATACGAACAGTGTTCTCGGCTCCGTACCCCCTGAACGTTTAGGTATGTCGTCGGCTTTATTAAATCTATCGCGCTTGCTTGGGCAAATGTTGGGTACGGCGGTCATTACGCTCTTAATGTCGCTGATGATTGGGCAGAGCAAAATCACGCCAGAGCATTATATGGATTTGATGGAAGTGGTGCGTTGGGCAGTAGGATTATCTTTGATCTTTGCCTTAGCAGCCGCTTATTTTTCCAGAGAGCGGAAATTAATCGCCCGCGCTTAACAACTAAAAGGGCCAGTCCATTGCTGAACCGGCCCTAGCCCCTCAAACACAACCCTTAGTGGTCTGTTTATTACTTAATTACTTAATATGTCCGATTGCGCCATTTGGAGCAGCGCTAATGCTTACAAATGGCTTATTGTCATGCTGGTCATTGTTGTAGCTGCTGTGTGAATCATTGCGGCGATCATCATTACGCTCATAGTTGCGATCATGGTCACGGTCATGATAAGAGCCACGCGCCATAACACGGTTATTGCTCAATTTGTAGATATTGCGCTTCAATTGGCTTTCTTTACGCTCTAAGGAGTTGCGTTCTTTATTGCTCAAACGGTGATCTTTTAGCGCCATTTTCAAAGAAAAACGCAGGCTTTTTAATTCAGAACGTAATACACGCTCTTCGCCGCGAGTTAGCTTGCCCGTTACCACACCGCTATCAATACGTGCATCTAAAGCACCGATATTAACAGTATTCATTGAAGCATGATGACTGGGTGCAGCCATGGCTGCAGAAGAGCCTAAAACTGCGCCCGCAATTAATAAGCTGGAGAATAATGCTTTCAGTTTCATGTTAGTTCCCTTTCAAATTTGATTAAAGTTTTCTTGTTTCGACAAGGGTAAAGATACGCGCTGAAAGTGTGGGAAAAATGCGCTAAATGTGAAAAGAAAGCGGAAGCGGTCTCCCTTGTTTAGGGGAGGTGGTTCTTAAACTTGCAGACATGAATAAATTGTTATAGAACGCTGTAAGCTGATTACCCCAAGGCTTGCCCGCTATGTCTATTGATTTATATCCAGCGCACTTAAAGGCGATTGAAGAACGTCGCCGTCAATTATTAGTTTTGCTATCGCGCTCTAAAGAGCAGCGTGACTTGGAGGATGATCCCAAACGCCAGCTTAAACTTGAACAAACAATCGCAGACAGCGAACAAAAACTGGAGCAAGCAACTACTGATTTGTGCCATCACGGTTTAGCTATTGTGCGCGAACGCAAGGCTAAAGTGGCGTATGAGTCAGCGATCGCCTTGGCACAATGCCTACTGCAAGATCAGCCACAACACCTAGAGTTACAGCGGGAAATGCATGAACTGCAAATCTTGCAACAACAGGCAGCCAAAGTGGACGACTATAATGCGCGTTTGTTTGCAGTAAAAGACTCACGTTTCAAAGCCGTGCGGATAGCGGTCAAACAAGCCCTGCAAACTGAAACGGGGCGGCGTGTCGCCCAATTAATGGGATACCTCGATTTATTGTTTAGCGAAGAAATGGAGGTCGATGATTTTTTAGAGGCATGGCAGGATTTCCAGCAAAATCTAGGTGTACAGGGGCAGTCTTTTGCACACGTGGAAAAACAAGGTATTGCTCAACGTATTCGCACCGGGTCAATGGTGTTGTTTTTGGGTTCGGGGGTTGCTGGCAATCATGCGCAAGAAGCAGTGTTTGCCGCGCAATTAGCAACGCAAGCCAATTACGCGCTACTATCTCAGCCCAGTTTATCGGCAGTGGCGGAATATTACCGCATGAAGCTGGATTTAGGGGTTGCGCGCCTATTGCAGGATTTACAAGCTATTTTGCCGCAAGCTGGGCAACAGGTGGGCTTGTATCAGCAGTTAGCCGCTGTTTCTGCGCGTTTGATTTTGGTGTCAGCGGCTTATGACGATTTATTAGAACAAGCCTTTATTGCAGCGGCTAAACCTTTTGTATCCCTAACTTCAGTTATTCAGCAGGGGCAAGCCAGTGTTGGTCATGTGGTGGTCAGTTTTTCCGATGATAATGCGCAAGTGGGCATTTATCCGAAAGAGGCTATTTCGGGCTTAGACTTGGGGCATTATTCGGTGATTTATAAAATCAAAGGCAGTTGTCGGGTGACTCAGAAGCAAACCGTGCGTACTGATACTTTGGCATTAAGCGAAAATGATTATTTTAACTTTGCACGTCATGCCGATAAGCTCATGCCTGATTATTTAGCCAATGAATTTAATGACAAGGGGTTTTTGTTTGTTGGTTATCATCCTCGCCATTGGGAGGATCGTTTATTAGCCTCAGCCGTTTTAAAACGCCGTGGTTTTGCTAACGAGCCGTGTTATCGCCTTGCCGCGACGGGTTTAGAGCCGTTAGAAGAAGCCTTTTGGCAACGTAGTAATGTCACGCAATACGCGATGAATTTGCCCGAACTGGAGCAATACCTGCAACAAGGAGCACTCGCATGAGTCGTGCAACTGCGCCTTACCCTGGTTTACGCCCGTATCGAGAGGATGAACACCGTAAATTCTTTGGGCGCAATACCGACAAAGCCATTTTGGTGGATAAGATTTTAGGGAATCGCTTAACCCTGTTATTCGCTGCCAGCGGCGTGGGGAAAAGTTCTTTATTGCAAGCGGCGGTGATTCCGCAGCTAAAAGCTGCTAGTGGTGAAAACCTTACGGTTGTTTGCAATACCGACTGGGTGAGTGAGCCGATTGAACGGGTACGAACTAGTGTTTTAACAACCTTGCAAACGGAACAAGCGCATGAACAACTGACCCCCGATAATGATTGCATTGGAACTGGGCAGTTTATTAGTACGGCGTGCGCCTTTGGTATTGATTCTGGATCAGTTTGAAGAGTTTTTCCGTTATCAACGCCACGGTGTTAGTTTTCAAGCCTTTATTGACCAACTCACAGCTGCTATCAATGATACTGCGCTACCGGTAAGTGTGGTGATTTCCATGCGTGAAGATTTTGCGATGGAACTCAATACGTTTAAACCCGGCTTACCGAATTTATTGTTTGAAAACTACTACCGCCTAGAAAAGCTCACGCGCCAAGCGGCGAGACAAGCCATTCTTGACCCGGTACATCAACTGGGCTGTGATTACGAACCTGCGTTATTAGAACGCTTGTTACAAGATTTACAAGACCGCAAGCGCGAACAACTCAGCCTGCCACACGTTATCAGTACCGATAGCGTGGATAGTGTTGACCCGCCGTATTTGCAAATCGTGTGTGCGTATTTGTGGCGACTCAAACCCGCCCAAGAAACCACTTTGCGCCTTGCCAGTTATGAACAAGCGGGTGGAGTGGAGGCAATCTAAAAACCTATATGATTCCTGCTGACCGCCTGATTCAAGCTTGGCCTGCGTTACAAAATCAAGCCGTTGTTACACACGGCTTAAGCGCATTTCAACAGCAACAATTCGCCTTATTACTCAAGCGCCAGCAAACCCTAGTTGAATTATTGTCTCGTCAGCAGGATGAACATCTCTATGCGGATGATCCACGCCGCCAAATGAAGCTGGAGCGTGATATTAAAGATACACAAACTCGATTAGCACAAGTGAAGGCAGACATTCAAGCGCTCGAATAAGCGGCAATATCACTAATCACTAATCCAATTCACCAACTTCAACTGGGTAATTTTTCCAAAATGCTTAGTATTATTACTGACCAGTGTAGCCGCTAAACTCAAGGCATGGGCAGCAATCAGCGTATCATTCGTTCCAATGGGTGTGCCTGCATTCAGTAACTCGGTTTGTAAATCAGCAAAGCTAGCTGCTGTTTGTGCATCCCAAGCATAAATAGTATGCAAGCGCTCACAAAGTTCATGAATCAATGGCAGATGTTTATTGGGATTAGAACGCTTTGCACCTAGCAGCAACTCCGCATAAGTAATGGAGGAAATCGCAATTTCATGCCCAGCCTGAAGTTGAGTTTCCATCGTTGTTAAAACACTGAGCGGTCTTTGCCGAATGATATAACTACAAGTGTCCGTATCGAGTAAGTAGAGCATTAAAAGACTACTCGATTACTATCAAATAAATCTGGGCGGTGTTGTAGAAAGTCCTCATCAGCTAAAGGTAAGTTAGCAAGGGATGTCCAGCTTTTACGTTTAGGGGTAATAATGACTGCATCGCCTTCACGCCGAATCAAGACCTCATCAATCCCTTCAAACTGGAAAATTCGTGGAATGCGCACTGCTTGGCTTTGGCCATTTTTGAATAATTTAGCAGGAATAGAATTCATAGCAGGCTCCTCGCTTTAATCTATGCAACTGAGTATATGCCTTGTATATGCTAAGCTGCAAGTCTAAGAAAACCCACAGTTGGATTAATGCAATAACTAGCTAGAACAGCCAACCAAGTCAATGAGTTAGTTGGCTATTGGAAGGAGTTAAGCCTTACCCCAAGTATCTTTTAAGCCAATCACTCGATTAAATACGGGCTTATCGACACTAGAATAACGCGAATCCAGCATAAAATAACCTTCGCGTTCAAATTGATAACGTTCATCTAAACCAGCTTTACTCAAACCGATTTCGCCTTTGCAACCTTGCAAGATTTGCAGGCTATTCGGATTCATAAACTCTAGGAAGTTTTTATCGCCTGCATCCGGTGCAGGATCAGAGAATAAGCGGTCGTATAAACGCACTTCGCAATCGATATTAGTGCGCGCGGATACCCAATGAATCACGCCTTTGGCTTTCACTCCGTCGGCAGGATCTTTGCCGACCGTATCCTCAATCACCCGGGCGCGTACTTCGATAATTTTGCCGCTAGCATCTTTGATTGCCTCATCCGCTTCAATCACATAAGCATTCCGCAAACGAACGCGCTTACCGAGCACTAAGCGTTTATATTGCTTATTGGCTGTTTCGCGGAAGTCGTCTTGATCAATGTAGAGTTCACGGCAGAATGGTAGCTCACGATTGCCCCAATCTTCACGCTGGGGGTGAAGCGGTGCGAGCAGGGTTTCGGTTTTATCGTCAGGATAATTGGTGAGCGTGACTTTGAGCGGATGTAAAACACACATCGCGCGGGGTGCGAGGGCATTGAGGTCTTCACGTAGCGCATGCTCTAACATGCTGATATCGACCACCCCATCAACTTTAGTCACACCGGCCATTTCGCAAAAATCGCGTAGGGCTTTTGGGGTGAAACCACGGCGGCGCATCCCCGCAATCGTCGGCATCCGTGGGTCATCCCAACCATCCACATGCTTTTCATCAACCAGCTGCTTGAGTTTGCGCTTACTGGTCACGGTGTAATTCACATTTAAGCGTGAGAATTCATATTGATGTGGCTTGGCCGGTACGGGCAGATTATCAATACACCAATCGTACAAAGGCCGATGTGCTTCAAATTCTAAAGTACAGATCGAATGGGTGATGCCTTCAATCGCGTCGCTTTGGCCGTGCGCATAATCGTAGGAAGGATAGATGCACCATTTATCGCCGGTTTGATGATGGTGAGCATGTTTAATTCGATATAAAACTGGGTCGCGCAGATTGATATTGGGTGAACCCATATCAATTTTGGCGCGCAAAGAACAATGCCCATCGGGGAATTCGCCCGCACGCATTTTTTCAAATAGCGCTAAGTTTTCTTCGACCGAACGCTCACGAAATGGGCTATTTTTGCCGGGTTCAGTCAACGTGCCGCGATAAGCGCGCATTTGTTCCGCGTTTAGATCACAAACGAAAGCTTTGCCCGCTTGGATTAAATAAACCGCCCAAGCATGCAGTTGATCGAAATAATCGGAGGCATAGCGCACTTTGCCAGCCCATTGATAGCCTAACCATTGCACGTCTTTTTGGATGGATTCGACATATTCTTCATCTTCTTTGACCGGATTGGTGTCATCCATGCGTAGATTACATTGGCCGCCATAACGCTGGGCTAAGCCAAAATTCAGCCAAATTGATTTGGCATGGCCTAAGTGTAAATAGCCATTCGGCTCGGGTGGAAAGCGCGTTTTTACTGCGTTAACAACATGATTGGCGAGATCATCTTCGATGATGCGCTCAATAAAGTTCAGGGGACGGCTGGTATCGCTCATAATTTTTTAGCTTTTTTCAGTTATTGCAATGCGGGAATTAGACTATGTGCTCGTGAGTATGTCTAGTGCAAAACTTTCGAGCAATTTTTATCTACGCCGGACGGTAGCAATCCTCTAGTTGTGCGGCGCAAAATAGCTTGAATAATAGCAGATTTTTCGGGTTATACTGCTCCTCCGGCAATTCGGAGGAGTACCTGTAATGGATCAAAAAGATAGCTCAGGCGCTAAAATTATTAAGCGTCGTACCGTCACTACCCTACGTAAGATGAAGCAAGATAATGAAAAGATTGTCATGCTCACGGCTTACGACTCAAGTTTTGGACGCGTCTTAGATGAGCAAGGGGTCGATGTGATCCTAATTGGGGACTCGCTGGGGATGGTTATCCAAGGCTATCCGACGACTATTCCGGTCACGGTTGATGATATGATTTATCACACCCGTGCGGTTTCAGCCGTGGCACAAACGGCTTTAGTCTTAGCCGATTTACCTTTTATGAGTTATACCTCGCCGGAAATGGCCTTACGCAATTGCGCGCGCTTAATGCAAGAGAGTGATGCGCAGATGGTGAAGCTCGAAGGCGGTGCGCCCCAAGTCGAAACCGTCAAGCAACTCACTCATCATGGCGTGCCGGTCTGTGCACATTTGGGCTTACAGCCGCAATCCGTGCATAAATTGGGTGGTTACCGCGTTCAAGGGCGCGATGAAGCGGTTGCTAAGCAAATGCGTGAAGATGCACTCGCTTTGCAAGATGCCGGTGCCGATATGATCCTGCTGGAATGCGTGCCTGAAGTGTTAGCCACGGCTATTACCCAAGCGGTGGACGTTCCGGTAATTGGGATTGGTGCAGGTCGTAGTTGCGATGGTCAAGTGCTCGTCTTGCACGATATGCTTGGAATTACGCCGCGTGCGCCACGCTTTTCGCAGGATTTTATGCAAGGTGGGCGCAACATTCCACAAGCAATTCGTGCCTATGTGGAAGCGGTGAAAAACGGTAGCTTTCCTGCTGATGTACATTGTTTTGTTTAGTTTTTATTAAAAAAATACTTAAGAGGAATTAACATGCAATTAGTGCATCAAATTGAGGAGCTGCAAGCGCAAATTCGTGCTTGGCGCACCAGTGGAGAAACCATTGCTTTTGTGCCAACGATGGGTAATCTGCATGGTGGACATTTAACACTCGTACAACGTGCCAAAGCCATGGGCACTAAAGTGGTGGTCTCTATTTTTGTCAACCCCGCGCAATTCGACCGCCCTGAAGATTTAGCCGCTTATCCCAAGACTCTGGATGCTGACTGCGGCTATTTAGCCAAGCTGAATACCGATTTAGTGTTTGCGCCCACGCCAGAGAGCATGTATCCGACCGGCAAGCTGCGTACTAAAGTCGAAGCACCGGGGATTAGTGACATTCTCGAAGGCGAAAAACGTCCCGGTCACTTTACTGGCGTTGCCACGGTGGTTTGCAAGCTATTCAATTTAGTCGAACCGGATATTGCCATTTTTGGCGAGAAAGACTTCCAACAATTGCTGGTGGTGCGGCAAATGGTGAAAGATCTGAATATCAATGTGCAAATCGTGGGCGTGACGGCGGTGCGTGAAACCGACGGCTTAGCGATGAGTTCGCGTAATGGCTATCTGACGCCGGAACAGCGCCAGCAAGCGCCTTATTTGCATCAAACTTTGCAAGAAGCAGCTCAGCAAATTGTCGCCGCTCAGCAAGTGCCAAAGCAGGGTTTCGAGTCGATTCAGCAGATTATGATCGGGCATTTAGCCGAGCATGGTTTCCGCCCGGAGTATTTTGAAGTGCGGCGCGCTACCGATTTGCAAATCCCCGCACAGGGCGATGACAGCCTAGTGATTTTGGCCTCAGCTTGGCTTGGGAAGGCACGCTTGATTGATAATGTGCAGGTATTTTTACAAGACGGGCGGATTGTTTAGTTATTTCAGTAGCTATTTGGTTTTTTAAGCCCTAAAAAGGGCTTAAAATTCCTAGTTTTTCTTTTTTTTGCAGCAGCCACAACTGGGTCAAGTATTGTATGAGATAAATCATCCCACTCTTTCCAATCAGATGCATCAAAATGACTTAACTCTATGTCTAGTGCAATTTCAATTTTTATTTTTTCAACGTCAAGATATTCAAGTGTAAAGTCAATTATTTTTTTAAGAGAGAAAATTCCATCTATAGGCATTATGCTATGTTTAATTGACAAAACTCCTGCGTGAATGCCTGTTTCAGTTAAATATGCTCCTATAATTATTTTTTCTAAGTCAGAGACAGAGTGAGCTAGATGTTTATCTCTTATATCCTTAATATGGCTAAGGAATTGTTCAGCTCCATTTATATTTTGATAAATTTCCAGTGGAATTTTATATTTACGAATACCTGTAGAAAAACACTTGCAAAGTGTTATTACCGATGCAATCCAGAGTGCCTCATTCACAACATTATTTGTATCTTCGCCTTCTGACATTCTAGACAAAAGCTCTGATGAGTACTCACTTGCTTGTTTCAGGTCTATGTGAACACTTTCCATATCCGCTAGCTTATTAGCTAGTTCACTGTTATATATTTTGGTCGGTTTTTCAGACATGCTATCTCCTAAGTTATTGAATTTCAGGTGATACATTTTAGGCTAACGCTAGTTGCAGCTAATTTCATATCCTTAGCAAAGCCTTCTAGGCGCACCGTCCGCTGTCCGCTAGCTTTAGTTAGCTGAATCGTGACTGCATTATTGCTCACATCCGCCGAGCCAGCAGGGCGTTCATTGATATACCAATCCACACGCTCAATAGCCTCAGTGCTCACTTGCAAGGTGCAAGTTGCTGTATCTGTTTTGATGCTGATTTGGTGGCGTGATTGCACGACTAGCAGTTTGGCAGCGCGATTAATCAGATCTTGGTTGGTTGCTAATAGATCGGCTTGTGTCATGTAATGACGTTCATCAGGCTCCACCCCGAAATCTTCTAGGGGTAGACCGGCTTGTTCGCCCGCCCGCAACATCCGCCGACTGGAAACTCGGAAATCAGCCATGCGCGGTAATTCAGTGAAGGCTTTGGTGAGAACATTATTTTCAGTACGCCCCGGCGCTTCAGCTAAAACGCGTAAAACTAGATGCTGCCAAACATTCGCTCCCCCTGCACCGGTATTGTCACTTGCCCCTAAAATCTTGCCGATTTTATTATCCCTAAACCCAGCGGCAAACATATCGGTCGCGCTATAACAATGAGCGTCCGTGATCAAGACGACTGGCCCGGTGTACACTTGGCCGATGTTGTTGGCTTCTTCCACGGTGGTGATGGCATGGGCGGTCGAATACAGCGTGCCAGTCACTGGGGCTTGTTTTAGGGAGGGAACCCAATCTTGCAGATTAATCTGGGGCGCAATCGGCGAAGGGGAATTGCGCAGACATAATTCGCGCATCAGTGGTGTACTGATAAATTGTGCTTTTTCGGGTTCAATGATATTCGAGGTGAAAATCTGCAACAGGCGCTCCGCCGCAGTAATCAAGCCCCCCGGATTGCCGCGCACATCGAGAATCAAACCATTCTGTGGTAAGAGTTTAAGTAGGCGGATAATTTCATCAATAAAGGCTTGCGCGTCTTGCACCATAAAGGAAAACAGACGCAAATAAGCAAAATTACCACTCGGTGTAGTGACTGAGCGCGCCGTGATATCCGGCAGCAAGGATTTGACTTCATCGGCTGCGCGGCGGGTGGAGGTGGTTCTGCGTTCAGTGCGGCGCATTTCTACAAATAACTTTTTGCGCGCTTGATTAATGTATTCGCCTTCTAGCTGATTACCCATCAGAAAATCGTGATAAATATCGGCAGGATTCGGTTTGATCGGGAGTAGGGTATCTCGACTGGGCGCAGCAGCCCCCAAATCAGTACCTAAACCGGTGCTGGGTTTGATCACTAGCCACTCAAAAAAAGTCTCTAGCAATTTGCCGTCGGCGGTTTTGTATTGCAGATAAATACGGCTTTCTAAGGGCGGTAAATTGATCGCTAAAGGCCGAATCGTCAGTGAGCGTAAGCCCACCGCATAGCGTGCGGCTGGATTGCTGCCGCCACCTTGCTCACCATTGAGGCGAATCGCTTCGACAATGGGTAGACCATTCCATAACACCAGTTCGACGCCCACTTTGAAGGTATCGGAAGCGGGTGCTGCACTACTGATTTTGGTAACTAAATAGTGTGCTTGCTGCTGATCATCGAAATATTCTTCGACCAAAAAAGGCAAAATAGCCGTCAGCAAATTGTAGGGAGCAGGCAGGATATAATTGGTATGTAAATCATGCAGGCTGGTAAAAATTGATAAGAGTTCGCGATGGAATTCCAATTCGCTTTTCACGACTAAATCATTGGAGTTTTCTAAGCGATATTGCAATAGTGTGAGGCGTTGTACGGGGTCAATCGCATACAGCGCTTTTTTCAGATAAATATGCGCGTAAACCTGTTCAATCAGCAGTTTGGCTTGACTGACCAGAGTGCGTTTATCATTAAGGGTTAAGCCCGCGTCTTTGGGTAAGTTTTCAGCTAAACGTGGCAGCCCAGCGGCAAGTTCTACCATGACATTCTCCCCAGTTTGTGTTGTTGATTTCACACGGACAGTATACGCTGCCCGCTCAAGAAACGGTGTGTAATTCAATACGCTTAGAGCGTTTTTCAGGGTTTAAACGCCTTTATTCGGCAGTTGCTGGGTAAACGTTAAGTAAAAAATAGGGTGAACTTATGCACAAACTAGTTAAATTTAACTACTTAGCAATTGCTATTTTATTAAGCGGAATCACTACTGCAGTAGCTGCAGAATCAGCCAATAAAACTTATTTAGCGCTGAGCCAAGAGCAGGGGCAAATTTTGTGGCTGCAAACTGGCTCACAGGCTGCCATCAATACCTTTAATGGCCAAACTGGCGCTTTAGAGCAGACCGTACCGTTAAAACTTGAACCGTCTCAATTAATTATGGGCTTCACACCCGATGGTTTTAAGGTGGCCGTGTTGGAGCAAGCGGGCTTAAGTATTGTGCATCGTACAGGCAAGACTTTACGGACTTTAGCTGTGCCCAATTTGCCACAGCCTACCAGCAACTATCAACCTGCCACAGCGCTTACTAATGCTGCAGGTACAGCTCAATTATTTCACGACGCTAAAGCCAAGCAACTGCATGTGATTCATACTGGTAATGGCAAGCCACTCGCGACCCTAGCATTGCCGCAAGCCCGCTTATTGGCTTTGGGCTTAGATGCAACCATGAGTAAAGTCGCCTATGTCACCCAAGCCACCGCAGGCAAGGCCGATTTACAGGTCTATGATTTATTCAAAAAGACTTGGGTGAAGACTTATTCGATTGCAGCTCCAACGGCGTTTAGTCAGCCTGTGGTGTTTAGCCAAGATGGCAAGTATGCAGCGCTGTTACCGCAATTGATTAATTTACAAACCGAAGAGGTTTCCATGCTAAGGGGCGCGACTGGCTTGGCAGTTTTTACTACAAATAATCAAGCGCTTTTGTTTGCTAGCCAGCAAGGTATGCAGCGTTTTGAGTTGGTCAGTAAGCAGCAACAAAGTTTAGATTTAAAGTTACTGGCTAATTGCCGAACGACGGTAGCGGAAGACTTTAGTGCGGATCAGCAGCGCTTAGCCTTGGCTAGCTTATGTACTAATGATGCCAAAACCTTAGCAGTGGTTTCGTTTTTAGATGCGAAAACAGGGCAATGGCAGCGCAATCTAAACTTGGCTAAACCTTAAGATGCAGCATTTAGTTGTCGATATTTCTGCGCATGGCTTTGGTCATTTAGCGCAAACGGCTGTAGTGCTAAATGCTTTGGATAGGACGAGTTTACATTTAACAATTCGCTCTAAAGCGCCGATCAATATCTTGCGTGAACGCATCCGCCAACCTTTTGAGATAATTCCTTATCAGCAGGATAATGGCATGGTCATGCAGGATGCTTTGCGTGTGGATGTGCCACAGACTTTCGCTTGGTATCAAGCGTTTCATCGCAATTATGCAGAGCGTGTTGAGCAAGCGGCGCGTGATTTGCAAGCCTTAGAGCCTGATTTGTTGTTTGCCAATGTGCCGTATTTGAGTTTGGCAGCAGCACACAAGCTTCAACTGCCAGCCATTGCTTTATGCTCGTTAAATTGGGCCGATGTATTTCAAACTTATTGCGGGCATTTGGATGGAGCGGCAGACATTCATGCGCAAATTCTGCAATCTTATCAAGGTGTGCAGTGTTTTCTACAGCCGACACCTGCAATGCCTATGCCAACTTTGCCCCACACGCAAGTGATTGCGCCAATTGCAAGTAAGGGTAAAGCCCAGCCTGAGCAGTTACGCGCACTCACTCAAGGTCAATTTCAGCAGTTTGTGTTAGTCGGTTTAGGTGGGATTGGTATGCACTATCCCTTAGACACTTGGCCCAAACTAACTGGTGTAGCTTGGATTTTTGATGATCAAAGCTTGTATTTACAACGGGATGATTTTGTACCCGTTTCGCGTTTTGGCTTGAGTTATATCGACTTGCTAGCGTCTTGCGATTTAGTCCTGACCAAAACCGGCTATGGCACGCAAACTGAGGTGGTAGTGAATCAGATTCCTGCCATTTGTGTGCAGCGGGGTGATTGGCCGGAAGAACCGTATTTAGCGGCTTGGCATCAAGAATATGGCGAAGTAGTTTTTGTGGAGTGGGCTGCAGCCTGGGCTGAGGTTTTAAACCAATATCAGCGGCGTGCAGATTTGGTGCCCAATTTGGTGAGCGTAGTACAAGGCTATGCAGCGCAAGAAAAAGAGGTGCTGACCCAAGTCACGAATGCGCGGGCGAGCGTGGGGAGTTTAAAGCTCAGCCCAGAAACTCTAAATGATCCAGAGGCGCTTAAGCAGTTTAGTGCTGCCCAAGGTGAGTTAAGTGGAGCACTCTCGCGCTTGTTAGTGGTGAGTGAGAGTTATCCGAATCTAAAGTCCGATACGGTCTTCCGTGATCTCAGTGCCCAGCTTGAAGGTACGGAAAATCGCATTGCAGTGGCGCGCAATCGTTTTATTGAGCAAGTTCAAGCGTTCAATACGGCAGTGCGTCAATTTCCTGAAAATATGACAGCGAAAATAATTGGCCTAAAACCCAAAGAAACGTTCACCGTCGATAGTGAAGCCAATGTGATGCGTGCACCGAAAGTGGATTTCACCCAGCCTAAGCCTGCTGGCCAATAATTTATGCCTAGTTTGCAGAGAGCCTTGAGCTTTAAACTTTGTGCTTGGTGGTTATTAAGCTGCTTGTGCTTATTCAATATCCAGCCTGCTTTTGCCGAAACTATAGCTAAATCAGCCGGTTCAATTAGCCTAAATGCACCTGTTATTGATCAAAGCAATACGCTCAATGCTATCGAAATAGCTGCTTTAGATAAGCAGTTGCGGGCTATTCATGAGGCAGGACGCGCGCAAATCGCTATTGTCTTAGTCCCTTCAACGGATGAAGAATCTACCTTTGATGCGGCGATGCGGATGGCTGAAACATGGAAGCTGGGTACTGCGCAATTAGATAATGGCTTGTTGATCTTTGTCGCGGTACAAGATCGACGCATGCAAATTTTAACGGGTTATGGCTTAGAGGCGATTCTGCCAGATGTGATTACCAGTCGGATTATCCGCGAAGAACTCACGCCCGCTTTCCGCGAAGGGGAGTATGCGCTTGGCTTAAAAGCAGCGGTGATTCGGATTGATCAAATTCTGCAAATGGATCCTGAAGCGGCCAAAGCTCAGGCCACACAAGCACAGGAGCAAGCCCATCAAGAGCAGGCAGACCCTTTATCCAGTATGTTTGGCATCGGGATTTTCCTATTTGTCTTGGGGCAGTTTGCACGTTCAATGCTCGGGCGTTTTATGGGGGCCCTGATGATAGTCGGCCTCACGTTAGCTTTGGGTGCTTGGCTGGCTTGGCCTTGGATCATGACTATTGTTATGGCTCTGGTATTGGCCTTCTTAGTGTTTAGTATGACAAATTCAGGAGGTGGGGGGCGCGGCGGTCGTGGTGGAGTCATTTATACCGGCGGTGGTGGCTGGAGTAGTGGCCGATCTTCTGGTGGTGGGGGTTATAGTGGCGGCGGTGGTGGTTTTGGTGGGGGAGGCGCCTCAGGTTCATGGTAAGTCATTCAGAACAAACAGCGGTTGTGCCAAGCTTTAAGCGCTGGTGGCGACAGGCTTTATATATGCTTTGGCGCACCCAACGATATTTCACAGTCGAGCAACTTGCACAGATTGAGCAAGCAGTCGCCGCAGCTGAACTAGGCCATCCGGGCGAAGTGATGGTAATCATTGAAGGTAGTTTGCCCTTAGATCAAGCGTATCGAATAGACACGCGCCAACGCGCCTTGAATTTATTCAGTATCTTTAAAGTTTGGGACACGCAATACAATAGCGGTATGCTGCTATATGTGAATATCTGCGAGCGCCAAGTGGAAGTTTTAGCTGATCGCACTATTCATCAGTTTGTCGCTCCTGAGCATTGGCAGACTATTTGTGATCAAGTGACTGCTGAGTTTAAACAAGAGAATTATGCTCAAGGTGTACTGATTGGCGTAGAGCTAATTGGCAAGACCTTACACGCTTTTTATACTGTTAAAGTTGAAGAAATGGGCAATGAACATGCCAATCGCCCCATTCTAATTTAGTTAGTTACATCCGCAGCGCTAGTTTTGCTTGCGTATTTTGGAATAAACAATTTCATCAGGTTAAAAATACTAAAACACTAAGTTTTAAACAGGTAATGCCGGGCTGCTTGCAAACCTGCTAAAATTCGTTTTTTGTTTGGTTTTAGGCTTGCAAACCCCATGGACAAGTACATTCGCGTGCGCGGAGCGCGTACTCACAACCTAAAAAATATTGATGTGGATCTGCCTCGTGATAAGTTGATTGTCATCACTGGTTTGTCTGGCTCGGGTAAATCCTCCTTAGCTTTTGATACGATCTTCGCCGAAGGCCAGCGCCGCTATGTCGAGTCGTTGTCGGCCTATGCGCGCCAGTTTTTGTCGATGATGGACAAGCCAGACGTTGATCATATCGAAGGCTTGTCGCCCGCGATCTCGATTGAGCAGAAAACCACTTCGCATAACCCACGCTCAACGGTGGGAACCATTACCGAGATTCACGATTATCTGCGCTTGCTGTTTGCGCGCGCGGGAATTCCACGCTGTCCAACTCATCATGTGGATTTGCAAGTTCAAACCGTCAGCCAAATGGTCGACCAAGTGTTAGCGATGCCAGCAGAAACACGTTTGATGCTGTTAGCGCCAGTCGTGCGTGAGCGCAAGGGCGAGCATGTGCAGCTGTTTGAGTCTTTGCGTTTGCAAGGCTTTTTGCGGGTGCGGGTGGATGGGCAGGTCTATGATTTAGAGGAAGTCCCTAAGTTAGAGCTACGCAAAAAGCACACAGTTGAAGTAGTGATTGACCGCTTCAAAGTGCGTGAAGATATGCAACTGCGTTTATCAGAGTCGTTTGAAACTGCCTTGAAACTCTCGGATGGTTTAGCGATTGTCGCGCCGATGGATGCTAAGGAAGGTTTGGATTTTACCTTCTCCGCGAATTACGCCTGCCCGCATTGTGGCTGGTCTTTGCCTGAATTAGAGCCACGCCTATTCTCGTTTAATGCGCCGCAGGGTGCTTGCCCGACTTGTGATGGTTTGGGTGTGAAGCAGTATTTTGATCCTGAGCGCGTGGTGCATAGCGATAAATTAAGTATTGCTGAAGGCGCGGTGCGTGGCTGGGATCAGCGCAATGCTTATTACTTTCAGATGATGACTTCGCTGGCAGATTATTACGGCTTCGATGTGAATGATCCGTGGAAAGATTTAACCGAAACCACCCGCAAAATAGTGCTGTACGGTAGCGGCAAAGATAAGATCGACTTCACCTATATTGGCCAAAAAGGACAGGTATATCAACGCAGCCATGAATTTGAGGGCGTGATTAATAATCTGGAGCGCCGTTATCGAGATACTGATTCGAATATGGTGCGCGAAGAGTTATCTAAATATTTATCTAGCCGCCCTTGTCCTGACTGCACCGGCACGCGCTTAAATGAGCAAGCACGCAATGTATTAGTCGCCGAGAAGAATCTACCGACTTTAAGCCTGTTACCGATTGGCGAAGCTCACGCTTTTTTCCGTGATTTAATCCTGCCCGGTACCCAAGGCAAAATCGCCGAGAAAATTATTCGTGAAATTTGTTTGCGCTTAGAGTTTTTGGTGAATGTCGGCTTAGATTATTTGACCTTAAGTCGTAGCGCTGAAACCTTATCCGGTGGTGAGGCGCAGCGGATTCGTTTGGCTTCGCAAATTGGCGCAGGCTTAGTCGGAGTCATGTATGTGCTGGATGAACCGTCGATCGGTTTGCATCAACGCGATAACGATCGCCTGCTGCGCACTTTATTCCGCCTGCGTGATTTGGGGAATACCGTCATTGTGGTGGAGCATGATGAAGATGCGATTCGTAGTGCCGATTTTGTTTTAGATATTGGCCCGGGAGCGGGTGTTCATGGCGGGCAGATTATTGCCCAAGGTAAGCCTTTAGAAGTGGCTGAAGCGCCTGAGTCAATTACTGGGCAATTCCTCTGCGGGCAGCGCCGGATTGAAATCCCTAAGCAGCGCACACCCTTTGATACAGAGCGGGTGATTAAGCTAATTGGAGCGAGCGGCAATAATCTGCAAAATGTAAGTTTAGAGATTCCTTTAGGGCTACTGACTTGTATAACCGGCGTGTCTGGATCGGGCAAATCTACCTTGATTAATCGCACACTCTATCCTTATTTAGCGCGTTTTTTACATGATAGTAGTGTCGAAGTAGCCCCCGTGAAAGAAGTGCAGGGTGTGGAGCAAATTGACAAGATTATTGATATTGACCAAAGCCCGATTGGGCGTACACCACGCTCGAATCCAGCCACTTATACCGGTGTCTTCACTGCGATTCGCGATATTTTTGCCGCGACGCAAGAATCACGTTCACGCGGTTATCAAGCCGGACGCTTCTCGTTCAATGTGAAAGGTGGACGCTGTGAGGCTTGTGCGGGCGATGGCTTAATTAAAGTCGAAATGCATTTCCTGCCTGATGTGTATGTGACTTGCGAAGTCTGTAATGGCAAGCGCTATAACCGCGAAACTTTAGATGTACGTTACAAAGGCAAAAATATCAGCGAAGTCTTAGGCATGACTGTCGAGGATGCTTGTGAGTTTTTCGCTGCGGTGCCGTCTATTTATGGAAAACTCCAGACTTTAATTGATGTCGGTTTGTCTTATGTCACCCTTGGGCAAAATGCTACCACACTATCAGGCGGTGAAGCGCAGCGGGTTAAATTAGCTAAAGAGTTATCTAAACGTGGTACGGGTAAAACTATTTATATCCTTGATGAGCCAACGACCGGTTTGCATTTTCACGATGTGGATCAACTGTTAAAAGTCTTGCATCGTTTACGCGATGGGGGAAATACCGTGGTGGTGATTGAGCATAATCTGGATGTAATTAAAACCGCCGATTGGGTAGTTGATTTAGGTCCTGAAGGTGGTAGCCGTGGTGGGAAAATTATTGCGGTGGGTACACCGGAGCAAGTCGCTAAAACTAAAGGCTCTTTTACGGGGGAGTTTTTGAAGCGGATGCTGTAGGGATCTAGTTATTGGTGAAATTAAATGTTTAAACTATTTTAAAAAATTAAATTTGTACCAAGATCAATAGCTCTTTATGCTAGGTTTAAGATGTTTATGCGGTAATTAATGATGAAAAAAATTGCTTTTACTATTTTAAGCTTAAGCTGTTTTACGCAGCCCTTGTTAGTCAAGGCTGAAGCTCCTGCTTGTGCAGCGCTCAACGGCCAGACCGTGCAGGTCACTAGTAATATGACTTTACCCGCAGCTTGTACGTTGAGGGATACCCGTTTTGTCTTTGAAAATGTACAGAATGTGAGCTTAGACTTAAACGGAGCTACTTTAGTAAGCTCCAAGCTAATGAGTGCGATTAGTTTCACTACCACCAATCCACAAAAACCTACCCGTAATGTAGGTGTCAAAAATGGCACGATTAAGGGCTATGGTACAGCCCTTTATGTGCATAGAGCCTTAAGTGCGGCTGATCTGCAGTCACTACGAAGTAATCCGCAAGGCTATTACCCATATATTCAACAGACTGCCACTAGCAATGTCACAATTGATAATCTGAGTTTTGTAAATCCGCATGGAACGGCTGTGTATGTTTGGGTCGGGAATAGCAAAGTTACTTTAAAAAATAGCCGGATTACCGCAGCTCAAGGGCCAGCGGTGTATTTAGATACTGGTTCTTTTGGGCATGTAGTGACTAATAATGTAATTACTAACAGCGGTTTTCTTGATCCACAAGGTAATCCTAAACAAGGCCGTGGACTACGCGAGGCGATAGCGGTCGATGGTAGTTATAATAACCGGATTGCGCGCAATACTTTGCAAGGCAACGCGCGTGGTGGTGTGCATCTCTATTCGAATTGTGGGGAAAAGGTCAGCACTGACCCTACTTATGTACCGCGGATTTTTGAGGCCGAACGCAATATTATTAGAAATAATTTGATGCAAAATAATGGCGCTGGTGGAGCAGTCGAAATCGGCAAGCGTGTTGACTGGAATCTAGAATCTTGGGATTGCGCCAAACCGGTCTATGCCAAATTTCTAAGCTTTAAGTATTACTGGGATAACTCAGGCTACAATCGGGTGGAAGTGAATCGCGGCAATGGCGTCATTAATGTGCGTACTGACAATAATAGCTTAATAGGCAATGCACAAACCGTTGAAGTGGATAGCGTAGTGCGGCGTTTAAAAGGCGATGCCTTAGTTAATAATACAGTCAGCCCCTAGCTTTAAGATAGCTGCCTAGCAAGGAACCTATTGCTAACTCTTCAATCAAAAGTTAGCACAGCAACTCTAATAATAAGGCAGCTATGAAACCACAATTGAGCAAGCTATTTGGGCATTCCTATTTCTCTTTAGTGATTGCCCTCATCTTACTGCTATCCATCATTGCTCTGGTTGGCCTCGCAGTGTTTTCAATGCTACACTTCTCAGCTGCCCCCCTCTATCCTGCGACTAGTTCGATTACCGAAGAGCAAAGCTTTGAAGAGTATGTGCGCTTGGTGTCGCTGACTTTTGAGTTCATGACTACTTTGATTGGGGTATTGATCGCTGCTTTAGTGCTGACGTTGATCTTATTTGGCGTGCAAATGTATAGTTGGAGCCAAGACAAGCGTCGCTTAGCCTTGCTGCGTGACCAGGGTTTCATTGTTGAGCGTTTAGAGTTCTTAAGCGGCAATCGCTTACGCTTAAATAATCTTGAGTTGGAGCTAAATCGCGCGCAAATGCAAACTTTGCGTGAGCTAGTCACCAAACGCCAAGCAGAGTTACCGCTACATCCTGCTGACTTGCCTGGTGATAATGGCACACAATTAATTAAGCGCTTACGTGAAGAGTTAGGTGCACGCTTATTAGAAAAAAGCTTGATTCAAAATCGGCGCGGAAAGGGGTATTGGTTGGATATGGAGCCTTCCCATATCCATGTGTTGGAGGACGAATCTGAAGCTAACTAGCCCTCATGGCTAGTCACACGAGTACGTTGAAAGGTAATCTGCCAACCTTCTTCAGTAATTGGCGCTAACGCATCACGTTCGCAATCACGTGGATTTTCACCCACCCCGGAGACGGTGCCTGATCTAAATTCAGGGCGCTCAACATTCCCGAACCAATGAGTTTCTTTGACATCACGTTTGGCTCGAAAATCAACCTCACAAGTTAAAGCATAAGCATTAGCCTGCAAGCCAAAGAAGATTGGAATTAACGAGCTATAGATTAATTTTTTCATTATTACTCTCCATCGGTTGCCCCTATTTTTAACTAGCCTGTTTATTTAAGCCTAAGCTTGTCAAGATAGCCATGATTATTCAATAACTTAGGCTTGTCATCCAATAACAACTGAAAATTATTTTTAAAAACAAATGCTTGAAATTTGTCTCACTACTTGCTAACTAAGCCTTGATCGGCCTAAATCAAGTCCTGTTATTAAATTTCAGCACGAAGAATAACCGAGTTTATTGAATAAGTAGGACTTTGTTATGGCATAACAAGCGAGTCATTTTCATACTGTAATTATCAACCAAGAATATGTTGTCATCACCTTAGTTGATAAATATAAGAGCGAGCTAAACCCTAAATAACCTAACTCGCTCTCATTAATTGGCTGAGTAAGGAGTGTATTATGTTTAAACAAGCTGTATTACTGAGTGTCGCAGCGGCTGGTTTATTGCTAACAGGCTTAGCGAGTGCTGAGAATAGACATGGTGGAAATAGTTGGGGAGAGACTGAATATCATGGTAATCCGGGCGGGCATTTTAGTATTCATGTAGTACCACCCCCTCATTACTATCGACCAGCACCACCTCCACCACGTTGTGTACCTGGCTATCGTGTGGACGAAATGCAAGCAGAGCAAGCTAGCCGTATTCATGCAGGTCGCCAAGAGGGTGATTTGACTCGTCCAGAAATGGATTCTTTATTTGCTCAACAAAATCACATTGCCGCGCTAGAAGGGCGTATGCGTAATGATGGTTGTTTAACTTTGCATGAGCGTAATGATCTGATTGCTCGCCTTGATCAAGCCAGTCGTGATATTTGGCGCGAACGCAATGACAATGAACGGCGTGGCCAACATCATCGCCCGCATTATGGTGGCTGGAGTAGCGACCGTAATTAGTTGTTACTAGGCTGTAGCTAGCGGTTAGTGCATGGCTAACCGCTGTGGCTTTGCTTATTTACATTCAATGGTCACAGTAGGAATCATTGGCTTGTGATCATTAGGCAGCTCAATTGCTGCTTGGCTAACGCTAGGGGTAGAACAGAATTTAGCTAAATTTTCATCTAAACTGACTTGCTGAGGGGTTTTATAGGCTAGTGTGCCGATGCCGTCAGGATCTGCCAAACTCAAGCTAAGCTTTTTACCAGCGACAGAGGTGGCAGCCTTTAAGGGGATTTCAAAACTTAACATTAAGCCTTGATCACTACCGAAAACCATTTGATAGGTCTGAACCTTGTTTATGGCTACTGGCTGTCCATCCACAGTGAGTTTACTGAAATAACCCAGCTTGAATAAATCTTCTAAAATGTCACTAGCCCGCTGTTTGAGAGTTGCAGCTTGATTAGCTGGTGATAAATCTTCATCTTCTAATAGAATCGCCGCTAATTCAGGGTCGTAATTCCACTCCATTTTTAAAGCAGACAGTTCACCAGCGGGGTTAGCGAGGAATTGAGTAGCTGCTTGGACTTCATAATGATAACCATCAGCAGCCAGAGGTGTTGCTAAGCTAATCAAGGCTGCACAAGCAGCATAACGAGTGAGTTGGCGCAAAGGTGCAGTTGCTAAACTAATCAATCTAAAAATCCTTCTACAGGGTTAATATAATGTTACTGTCCGTAGGCCTTATTAAGGTTTCTTCTAAGGTCAGTTTGCTTTAAGCAGCTTGTTCAAGAGCAGAGCCAAGACCATTAACGAGCCTGCCGTCACCCAAGCGCCAATCACTCTGACTGCAATCCCTGCCAATAGTTTATTCAGATAAAAACTCAACAAGGCTAGCAGGCTTAGAATTAAAGTCGCGCTTAGCCCAGTTCCTAATAATTGCAGATAAATTTTGCTTTTATCCAAACCGGGTAGCGCCGTTATTGCAGAATCAAGGCCAATTAATCCGCCCGTCATTACACTTAGCGTGAGCATCAGCGCGAGATTCAGGTGCAATTTTAGAATAACTAAGCTGCCCAAACTGAGTGCTAACCCTAATAGGCTTAAATCGCTATGCTGAATGCGTGGCAAGACCCGCGTTAAGACGAGCGCTAAGCTTAAACTGAGTAGAAAGTTGATGAGTCCCGTGCGTAATAGGCTTTTATCTTGCTGGCCTAACAGTAAACCCAAAGCCAGCAACACCATCAGATGCGCTGGCACTATTAGCGGGTGTAGGCAGCCTTGCCAGAAAAAATGACTCACAGCACGCCTGTTAAGAAGCCGACACCGGTCAAGGCAATGATGCCGCCCACTGTACGTGCAAATACTTTACCCCAAGGCCAGCGAATCAGCTCACCAATCGCGATACCAGATAAGTGCAACAGACCCGTAGAAACCACAAAGCCTGCAGAGTAAGCCAAGGGATTAGCTGCATTAGGCAATTCAGCGCCATGTGCATAGCCGTGGAAAATAGCAAAGATCGCTACCAAAACAACAGCCACCCATAAAGGCGGGCGCACTGCTAACACAATCAAACTGCCTAAAACAATAGAGGAGACGGCAATGCCAGGTTCAATGCCCGGTAAAGGTGTCCCTAAAATCCCTAAAACGCCGCCAAAAGCCATCACTAATGGAAATACCACTGGTAATAACCAAATAGCTGGCCTACCTAAAAATGCCCCCAAAATGCCGACAGCTATCATGGCAGCAACATGATCCCAGCCATTTAAGGGGTGCATGAAACCGCTCATAAAACCACCGATTGTGCCTTCACCGGTATGTGCCCAAGCCACTGACTGAGTTAGTAACAGGAGAGCAAGCGTCCATCCCATTTTTTTGTAGCTAATCTGCATAACTTGGTTCCTTATGAAGTTTGATCAATGGATATTTAGTCAATTTTACGTGTGAATACCGGTTGTTGCGGATGCTGGGTTAAGGCCGGATTATACACATAGCCTTCGGCTGTAAAGGTTAACAGTTTGGTTGCATGTAAGCTGGCATAAACATCGCCCGCAAAAGCAAACATTGCAGGTTTTGCGTTGTCTAAGTTAAAAGGTAGTTGCCAAGCTGCAAACCACTCAACATTAAGTTGTGCCAAGTCATCACTCAAGTGCATTAGCGCAGCGATTTGTTGAGGTGCATAAGTTTTGAGTTGATTAACTAAGGTTTGCGAATCATCTAAGCAACATGCTTGGGTAAGCGTTGTGTTAGGAAAGCTAGGAGTATAATCTAGTTTTTTAGCGGGTGAGAGTAGAATCATCAATATAATAGTCTCAGCAAGCGCAATGAAAAATTGAGGTGGTGAATGCGCGTGCCGCGAGTATAGCAAACTTAAAAAACATAACTACTAGGCAACTGACTGCGTAACTTAACATCAAGAGAGCGATATGGAGGATAGACCTATGTTCAAACACAAATTTGTGGTTTTGCTGCTGGCCGTTAGTAGCTTGGCATTATTACCAGCCCAGCTCGTTACCGCTAAACAAGTGCCTGCTCCCATTAAATTAATCAAAGTCTATAAGTATCAAGGTTCTGTGCAATGCCAAGGTGGGGGCGTGCCTTTAGTACAAATGCGTCGACAACTAGTTAAGGCTGGCGTGAAGGTCGTTGCAAGTCATTGTGGTGTCGATGGACTAATGTACCCCTCGGTTTGTGGTGCTGCCGATGGCAAAATTAATGTCTTCACCATTACTAGGGCTAGCCTCGCCAAGGCTCAAGCTAAAGGATTTAGCTTGCTAAAAAATCTAGCTGATGCCCAACTCGTACAGTGTAAGCTTTAAGCGTGAATATTATATGCATCAGAGAGTTAGCAAATAGCCATAAACTAGGAATTTAAGGAATGCAAATTCACTACAGTGTTGTAAGATAGCGACATGAAGAAAGTTAGTCTCTTTGTGGATGTGCAAAATATCTACTATACAACTCGGCATGCCTATACACGTAATTTCGATTACAACAAGTTCTGGCAGCAAGCAACTCATGATCGAACGGTGGTGAGTGCTTATGCCTACGCGATTGATCGTGGCGATCAAAAACAACAGCAGTTCCAAAATATTCTGCGTGGGATTGGTTTTCAGGTAAAACTTAAGCCCTACATTCAACGCCGAGACGGATCTTCAAAAGGTGATTGGGATGTAGGGATTACTTTAGATGTAATGGAAGCAGCTGCTTACACGGATGTGATTTTGCTAGCGTCCGGTGATGGCGACTTTGATTTGCTGCTGCAACGCATACAGCAGCGTTATCGGGTAGAAACCGAGGTCTATGGCGTGCCCATCCTGACTTCGAATGCTTTAATCAATAGCGCAACCCGCTACATACCGATTAAAGAAGACTTACTGCTTTAACTTACAGCAGTTTTTGTCCGGTTTTAGACCAATCTGCCATAAAAGCGGCTAGGCCTTTATCAGTCAAAGGGTGGTTATACATTTGCTTGAGGATTTTTGGTGGAATCGTTGCCACATGCGCACCTGCATAAGCTGCTTCTAGTACATGTTGTGGGCCACGAATCGAAGCGGCTAAGACTTGAGTCTGTAAATCAGGGTAATTGTCATAGACATTAATGATATTGCGGATCAGCTCAGAGCCTAATTCGCCAATGTCATCCAAACGCCCTATGAACGGTGATACATAAGTTGCTCCAGCTTTAGCAGCTAACAAGGCTTGTAATGGGCTGAAGCACAAAGTGACATTAGTTTTAATACCTTGGCTAGATAGTTCTTTACAAGCGCGTAAACCATCCACGGTTAGGGGGAGTTTAATGCAGACATTGCTGGCAATTTTGCTAAGCACTTCGGCTTCTTTCAGCATCGTCGCGGTATCCGTCGCGAGCACTTCTGCGCTCACCGGGCCAGTAGTAATTTCGGTGATTTCTTTGATTAAAGAAACGAAATCCCGCCCAGAACTGGCAACCAGAGAAGGGTTAGTGGTGACGCCATCCACCATACCCGTGGTGCACATCTCACGGATTTCATTAATATCACCGGTATCAATAAAAAATTTCATGCTGAACTCCTCATGTAATAGTTTTGTCGACAGAGTATAAATAAATCTGCGACAAAGGGGACGAACAATTGTTATCGGTTGGCATTTAATCCTAGTATTTGGAGGCTCGACACTATGTTGAAACAGCTTTTTGGTTTAGCTTTAAGTTTTTTTGCATCAACCCAACTCATGGCAGAGCCCATTAAAGGCCCCGCAACAGATAACGGTTGCCCCGCCGCTTTGAACTTCACTGTGCGCGTTCTCAACAGTGAAGAACGAGTCAATCTTTGCGAGGTTTACAAGGATAAACTGGTATTGATGGTCAATACCGCTAGCAAATGCGGCTTTACTCCACAATTTGAAGGTTTGGAAAAACTCTATACAGACTACAAAGATCGTGGTCTAGTCGTGCTGGGTTTTCCCTCCAATGACTTTGGTGGACAAGATCCGGGGTCTGAGCAAGAGGTGAAGGAGTTTTGCAGCCTAACTTATAAAGTAGAATTCCCCATGTTTGAAAAAACACATGCTGCTAAGGATCAGGCTTCACCTATTTACAAAATGCTCGGTGAAATGGCAGGCGAATACCCAAAATGGAATTTCCATAAGTATGTGCTCAATCCAAAAGGTGAGTTGATTGGCAGTTTCTCGAGCTTCGTGAAGCCGCAAGATGCTGAGCTGATCAAACTGATTGAAGCGAATTTACCTAGTAAAAGCTGAGTTTAGTTATTCAATAATGACCCTCTTAACCATTGAAACCTTTACAAAAGCGCTAGCTGATCAAACACGCCTGCGTATTTTGAATTTATTGGCGCAAAAATCGGAGCTATGTGTCTGCGAACTAACGGATGCGTTAGAGCTAGCGCAGCCAAAAATTTCGCGGCATTTAGCGATTTTGCGCGCAGCGGGTTTATTGCTCGATCGCAAAGCAGGCTTGTGGGTGCATTATCGGTTACACCATGAGTTACAGCCTTGGGCACAGACTATTCTTACGAATCTGCAGCTGGCTAGCCAGAGTGAACTGATTTATCAAGAAGATAACCAGCGCTTACAGCAGGTAATGCGAGTAAGCGCTACTTGTATCCCAAGCTAAAACTTCTCCTTAATGAATTTTTTGTGACAGTGAATAGCTGGAAGTTTATATATTCGTTAAAACGAATATAATAGTGCAACTCTAAATTCAGAAGAGATTGCATATGTTCACCGTACTCATCCTATGTACCGGCAATTCCTGCCGCTCGCAAATGGCGGAAGTTCTGTTAAACCACGAATTAGCAGGCCAAGTCAAAGCTGTTTCTGCTGGAACGAAACCACAGCCAAAAGTCGCCGATGGTGCCATACAAGCTCTGCAGCTAGCCGGTTTATCAGTTGATGGCTTATATCCAAAAGATGTAGAGAGCTTCTTAGATCAACAAATTGATTTAGTGGTTACCGTTTGTGATAACGCGCAAGAGGCTTGCCCGATTTTTCCACGCCCAGTACCTAAATTACATTTACCTTTTCATGACCCACATGGCGAACCTTTAGCAAGCTTTATTCAGGTGCGAGATACAATCCGCGCGCGCTTAGTGCCTGCAGTGCAAGCTGCTTTGAACTTGGAGGTCTAAATGTCAGCACAATGTGAGGTGGTAGCGAAGCAGCAAAATGCCAAATCCATGGGATTTTTTGAGCGTTATTTAACAGTTTGGGTACTGCTCTGTATTGTGGCAGGGATTGTTTTGGGTGCTTTATTCCCCAGCCTATTTCAAACGATAGCTAAGATTGAGGTAGCTCAAGTCAATTTGCCCGTCGCCGTGCTGATTTGGTTGATGATTATCCCGATGCTACTAAAAATAGATTTTCGTGCACTGAAGGCCGTGAGCCAGCATTGGAAAGGCATTGGCGTTACCTTATTTATTAACTGGTTTGTTAAACCCTTGTCGATGGCTTTGCTCGCATGGCTGTTTATCCGGGTGCTGTTTTCTAGTTGGTTGCCTGCTGATCAGTTAGATAGTTATGTGGCTGGTTTAATTTTATTAGCAGCTGCACCGTGTACTGCGATGGTATTCGTATGGAGCAATCTCTCTGATGGTGAGCCGCATTTTACCCTGTCACAAGTTGCTTTAAATGATGTGATTATGCTGTTTGCCTTTGCGCCCCTCGTAGGCTTCTTGTTAGGGTTATCCGCGATCAGCGTGCCTTGGGATACGCTATTCCTGTCGGTAGTAATTTATATCGTACTGCCCGTTGTTATTAGCCAATTACTGCGTAGCTATCTGCTAAAAGCTAATAAACTTGAAGCTAGTTTGAAGCTGCTCCAACCTTGGTCATTGGGTGCTTTATTAGCTACTTTAGTCTTGTTATTTGGCTTTCAAGGACAGCAAGTGCTGGCGCATCCCTTGATTATTTTGCTGCTGGCTATTCCGATTCTGATTCAAGTCTATTTCAATTCGCTGCTGGCATACTTTTTGAACCGCCAATTTAAAGTAGCTCATTGTGTGGCCGCACCCTCTGCTTTGATTGGCGCAAGTAATTTCTTTGAGTTGGCGGTGGCGACAGCGATTGCCTTGTTTGGCTTTAACTCGGGGGCAGCCCTCGCGACGGTGGTGGGGGTGCTAGTTGAAGTGCCGGTGATGCTGTCAGTCGTCGCCATCGTGAATCGAAGTAAAGGCTGGTACGAAGCTGGTGTCAAGGCTTAAATAGTCAAAAGCTGGCAAAATCAAACTAGGTTTTGCCAGCTGTTAATTTCCTACTCTTCTTTCTGACGCTTTTGCCAAAAATAATAAGCAGTGATCAGCAAAGCTACTGAGCTGAGTAAAACCACGGTCATCACCGGCAGATTTTCTTTAATTAATTGCTCATTCCCGCCAATAAAATAGCCCATCAAAATCAGAATTAAGGACCAAACTGCAGCCCCCAAGCAGGTATAGAAGCTAAACTTGCCAAAATTCATCCGCGTCAAACCCGCTGGGATGGAAATCAGATGGCGAATGCCTAAAATCAAGCGCCCTGTAAAGGTTGAGATTGCGCCGTGTTTGAGGAAAAATTGATCAGTTTTTTGCAAGAGTTCGGGGCGCACGAAGAAGTATTTTCCATACTTGTTTAAGAAAGGCCGACCTAGCCATAAAGCTACTATATAGTTGAAGGAAGCTCCTGCTAAACTACCTAAAGTGGAAGCGAGCAAAATTAAAGGGAAACTCATTTCACCTTTATGTGCTAAATAACCTGCAGGAATTAGAACTAACTCGCTTGGAACCGGCAAAACGGTGGATTCCATTGCCATTAAAATAAAAATTCCAGGGTAGCCCCAAGCACCTACTGTATTAAGTAACCAATTGACTAAGTCGTGCAGCATAATGAAAGCACCTGTTTATACGGATTTATACGAAAAATGGCGCTTACTAGAAACTATCAGCTCACAAATGTCCAGAAGCTTTGATTGATGAAATGGCTAATTTTTGTTGCATGGCAGCAAGATTTAACAGCTTATCCTCCAAACTTGCACAGGACATTAATGTTTCCTGCAAGGTTATTGTGTAAAATCCCCCGTTGTTTCCGCCAAGCTTTAAGGCGTGGTGAGCTAGGCTCGTATAAGGCCGGGCAAATTTGGCATAGTTGTACATTAAGCAGGACAGCAGGTTGACTCAAGAATCCAATCAAAATACGCCCGCAGTGGTAAAAACATCACGGACTGCTTGGTGGCTTTTCCCCGTGAAAGGAATCGGATTTGTTATGGCTCTCTTTGGGCGGGTTTTCCGCATTGTATTAATTGTTGGTCTTGTCTTAGGTGTATTAGCGCTGGTGGTTTATTCCATGCAGCTAGACGAGATTGTTCGTAAGCAATTTGAAGGGCGGCGCTGGGCTTTACCTGCGCGGGTATTTGCGCGTCCTTTAGAACTGTTCAATGGTCAGCAGCTTTATGCCGATCATCTCGAACAAGAATTAAAGCTGCTTAACTATGCTGCAGTCGATAAAACACCGACCGAAACTGGTCAGTATTTGCGTAAGGGCGATAACTTTGAAGTGGTCACCCGTGGTTTCCAGTTTGCCGAGGATATGGAGCCAGCACGTAGCATTAAAGTTAGCTTGGCTCGTGGTAAAGTCACCTCGCTAGGGTTAGCTAATGGTCAGGAGCCTTTGCCATTAATGCGGGTTGAGCCGGTATTGATCGGTAATTTTTACCCCAGCCAAAATGAAGATCGGGTGCTGGTGCGGATTAAAGATGTTTCACCTTTACTGATTAATGGCTTGCTTGCAGTAGAAGATAAGAAATTCTATGAGCATCAAGGCGTGAATCCAATGGCGATTGCGCGCGCTATGGTCACTAACCTAAAAGCCGGTCAGACCGTACAGGGTGGTAGTACTATCACCCAACAATTGGTGAAAAACTTCTATTTAACCAATGAACGTAGCTGGGAGCGTAAGCTCAAAGAAGCCTTAATGGCTTTGTTGTTGGAGTTGCATTATTCCAAGCAAGAAATTTTAGAAGCTTACTTAAATGAAATCTACCTAGGTCAAGATGGTGATCGTGCCATTCATGGTTTTGGCTTAGCAGCTCAGTTCTACTTCAATCGCCCGATTCGCGAGCTAAAATCGGATCAGATTGCCTTGTTAGTCGGTTTGGCTAAAGGTGCCGCTTTTTATAATCCACGACGGTTTCCAGAGCGCGCCTTAGAACGGCGCAATCTAGTGTTAACTGTGATGGAGCAAGAGGGTGTCTTGACTTCTGCAGAAGCGACTGAAGCTAGAAGCCGCTCATTAGGAGTCAGTGAACATCGCCCATCAGGGGCTAGCCCGTTTCCTGCTTATTTAGATTTAGTGCGTCAACAATTACAACGTGATTATCGCGAAGAAGATTTGCGCTCTGAAGGCTTATTAATTTTCACTTCGATGGATCCCATTGTGCAGCTTACTGCTGAACAAATTGTGATCAAGCGCGTTCAGCAATTAGCACGTGCCAACCGTATTCCCAAAGATAAGCTTAGCGGGGCGATGATTATTAGCACCGTCCAAGGGGGTGAAGTTGTTGCGCTAGTCGGTGGCTTGGACGTGCGTTATCCGGGTTACAATCACGCCTTAATTGCCCAACGCCAAATTGGTTCCTTAGTAAAACCCGCTATTTATCTAGCAGCCTTCGAGGCTAAAGGTAAATATGGGTCTTTGGGGGATCGGGTTAGTGATGGACCTGTCACGGTAAAAATTGGCCGAAATAAGTATTGGCAACCGGGTAACTATGATCAGCGCTTTACCGGTACAATGACCGTTATGCAAGCCTTGGCGATGTCACGTAATACGCCTGCTGTGCGTGTTGGCGTTGAAGTTGGCTTAGATAAAGTTATAAAAATGCTAGCTGACTTGGGGATTCAAAAAGATATCCCTGCTTATCCAGCGATTCTCTTGGGTGCTTTAGAGTTAACGCCGTTTGATGTACAACAGATGTATCAAACAATTGCCGCGAATGGCTCTTACTCACCCTTGAAGTCAATTCGTAGCGTGATGAATGTATCGAATGGTAAAACGCTGACCCGTTATCCATTAACAGTACAACAAGTAGCACGCCCTGAATCCGTTGAAATGCTGAATTTCGGTCTGCATCAAGTCACCACCAACGGTACGGCTAAAGCCATCCAAGGCGTGCTACCAAGCTGGAAAGATGTGGCTGGTAAAACTGGTACTACCAATGACAAAAAGGACAGTTGGTTTGCAGGTTTTTCAGGTCAGCATGTAATGACTGTTTGGGTAGGGCGCGATGATAGTAAGCCGACGAATATGACCGGTGGTACAGGTGCGCTTAAAGTCTGGGCCGACATGATGAAAGTCTTGCCTTCACAACCACTTAAAGTCGGACAATCTTCGCGTCTAGTCTGGGTCGATGTGGATGTAAATACGGGTTTATTATTTAATCCAGCCTGTGGTAAGGCAGTGAAAATGCCTTTTATTCGTGGGACGCAGCCGCAGAAGCTAAGTTATTGTGCAGCCCCTCAGCTTGAAGCACCTATTTCAGAAACAGGTGAACTTGTACCTGCGCCCGCTCCAGCACAAGCTAGACCTGCAGCGCCCGTACCTCAAGCAGCACCAAGGCCTGCCCCGCGCCCCGCAGCGGCTCCTCGTCCTGCGCCGCCCGCTCCAGCACAAGGTGGCACTTGGGTGGATGACCTTATGAACAAACCTGGGAACTGATAAAAATGTCAATTGCTCCTAACAGAATGGTTTTGCATTACGCACCTTTAGCCTTATTAGTCGCTGGTTTGGCAGGTTGTGCGCCTGCTCCTATGCCTGAACCTATGTATGCTGGCCCACCACCACAAGCGATGCCATTGACACCAATACCTGAGCCAATGCCCATGCCGCCACAGGTACAAGTGCAAGCTCCGCTCCAAAAGCCCCAACGTTTTGATCCGCCCCCTAAAGTGACGCCTATCGAAGCGCGCACCAAAATTGTGGCCGAACCTTTGCCAGAACCTACTCACAGCAAAAAGCCGTCAGGCCCTGCAGTTAGTTATATTCCAGAAAAGCAACCTGCGCCTAGCCAGCAAACGCTGCCAAGTGTTACCCAAGCCAAACCTGCAGATGTACCTTTTTGGGATCAAGGCAAGGTGCAGGTTGAAGTGCTCGATATGCCTAAAGACCCGAATTCCTCAGTCAGTACTAGTACGATAGTACCGCCGCAAATAGGCTTAGGTTCTACTCAAAGCTCTGGCAGTTCGACTACTGCATCTACTACTAGCAGCTCACAAAGCAGTAGTTCTCCAGTCGTGGCTGTTTTAGTCAAGCAGGCGAATAATGAGCTGAGTGTCGGCAAAGCAGATCGTGCAGCTACAACTTTGGAGCGAGCCTTACGGATTGCCCCGAATGATGCGAATTTATGGTTGCGTTTAGCTGAAGTGAATGAACAATTAGGGAATAAATCGCAAGCGGCTTCAATGGCAAGAAAAGCTTTAGATTTGTCACCTGACGATGCAACCCGCTTACGTGCACAGCGTTTAGCCAATTAATTGCATAGCGAGGGCGGATAGTGAGTGCAGACAATCAGCAGTCCGCCTTAGCATGGCTCGAAGAGGGCGGTGCTTTATCCGAGAGCTTGAAAGGTTTCCAACCACGCCCGCAGCAGCAAGCCATGGCAAAAGCCATTGTCGATTTGCTAGCGGGTGAAGGCGTATTGGTGGTTGAAGCAGGAACGGGTGTAGGTAAAACCTTTGCTTATCTTATTCCCACTTTAGCTTCTGGCGAGCGGGTCATCCTGTCGACGGGTAGTAAAACTCTTCAAGACCAGTTGTTTTTCAAAGACTTACCGGTTGTGCGTGACGCTTTAAAGCTCCCCATTAGTGCTGCTTTGCTCAAAGGGCGCGCTAATTATCTTTGCTTACATCATTTAGAGCTAACCTCAGAAGAAGGGCGTTTTACGGATCGGCGTGAAATCGGCTGGTTAAGGCGCTTAGAAAGCTGGAGCCGGTTGACCGAAACCGGCGATATTGCTGAGATGACCGCGATTCCCCATGATGCGGAAATCTGGCCGAAAGTGACTTCCACCATTGAAAATTGTGCTGGCCTAGAATGCGAGTACTACAGCGATTGCTTTGTAGTCAAAGCGCGGCGCAAAGCCCAAGAAGCTGATGTTGTGGTGGTCAATCATCATTTATTCTTTGCCGATATGGCACTCAAAGAAGAAGGGTTTGGCGAGCTACTGCCTGCAGCGGATGTCGTGGTTTTAGATGAAGCGCACCAATTACCCGAAATCGCCTCGACTTTTTTTAGTGAAACTGTGAGTAGCCGCCAGCTGCAAGAATGGTCACGCGATACCTTAGCGGAGTTTCTAGTCAATGCTAAAGATATGCCGATTATTCGCGATAAGCTTAATGTGCTGGATAAGGCCATTCTCGATTTGCGTTTAGTGATGGATGCACCAGGGCAGCGTTCTTCATGGCTAATGATGCGGGATCGTCCGGGTATTATTGAACATACCAATGCTTTATTGGCAGCGATGCAAGAGCTAGAAGCACTATTGGTTGAAATCGTGGAGCGCAGCAAAGGTTTAGAGTTATGCCACGAACGCCTCGTTGAGCTACGAGAACGTTTAGTGCGCATGCAAGTGCCGCAAGCCGATGTGATTCAATGGTTTGAAACTTTCACGCGCAGTTTCACTTTAACCGCAACACCCTTAGACGTAGCTGCACCCTTGCAACGTTGCATGGAAACCTTACCTTGTCGTTGGGTAATGACTTCTGCCACTTTAGCAGTAGGTGATTCCTTTGAGCATTTTACCAAGCGCCTAGGAATTAATGAGGCCACTACCTTAAAGCTCGATAGCCCCTTCGATTATTGGCATCATGCTTTGATGTATTTGCCGATGGGTCTACCTGAACCACAGCAGCCTGATTTTGTTGAAAAAATGGTGGCCGCCGCCATCCCAGTGATTAAAGCCTGTGGCGGGCGTACTTTCATGCTGTTTACCAGTTATCGGGCGATGCATGAAGCGGCTGAATTGCTCGAAGGTGAGTTCGACTATCCGATGCTGATTCAAGGCGCATCCCCACAACGGGAAATGATTGATAAATTCCGCGAACTAGGCAATGCAGTACTACTTGGCACGGCCAGTTTCTGGGAAGGTGTGGATGTGCGCGGTGAGGCTTTAAGCTGCGTGATTATCGACAAATTACCGTTTGCAGCACCGAATGATCCGGTACTAGAAGCTCGCCTTGAAACGATGCGGCGCGAAGGTGGCAATCCGTTCGCAGATTATCAATTGCCGCAAGCGGTGATTGCTTTAAAACAAGGAGTAGGGCGCTTAATTCGCGATCAAGAAGACCGTGGCTTATTAATGATCTGCGATGCGCGCTTACGTACCCGTAGCTATGGCTCAGTATTTTTAGATAGCTTGCCCCGGATGCCACGTACTCAAAAACTGGAAGTCGTTGAACGCTTTTTCTCGCAAGAACGCCCGTTAAAACCACCACCAACTCCACCTGAAACTCCAACCCAAGCCGAAACGCATGCCGATCTTAGCCCTTGACACTTCTAGTGATGCTTGCTCAGCCGCCGTGCTGACTAATGATGCTTGTTTCACTGAGTTTGAACTCACTCCACGCGCGCATACCCAACTCATTCTGCCGATGGTGGAGTCAGTATTAAAGCAAGCCCAGTTAAAGCTTAGCGAAGTGGATGCGATTGCCTTTGGGCGTGGGCCAGGTGCATTTACGGGCGTGCGCATTGCGACGGGCGTGGCGCAAGGTTTGGCCTTGGCTGCCAATAAGCGCTTACTGCCTATTTCTACACTTGCCGCTTTGGCTCAACAAACTCAGCAACAAGTACAAGCGCACAAAATTCTAGTGGCCTTAGATGCGCGGATGGGCGAAGTGTATTGGGGCGTGTATAGCTGGGCTGACGGGAATTTGCAGCTAGAAGGCGAAGAGCAGGTTGTCACGCCGAGTGCTATTGAATTGCCTGTTGGCAATGATTGGGTCGCAGTCGGTAGTGGTTGGTCGGCTTATCCTGAATTGGCAGAGCGTGCAGCCTCAATGATACAAGCGACTTACGCGGATTGGTTACCGTCAGCAGAGTTTATCGCCCAATTAGCTCAGCAAGCTTATCTAGCTGGTAAAGCACTGCCAGCTGAGCAAGCGCAACCGATTTATCTGCGGAATAAAATCGCTCAAACTACTCAAGAGCGCTTAGCCCTCAAGCAGAATTAAGCCGCTTCAGCTTGTTTCGGAACCAGATGTGCCACCATTAATTGCAGTGAGCGCTCATTGCGAAATTCATTCACGCTGAGTTTATAAATTAGACGTACCCGCTCGCCTTCCGCAGGCCATTGGCGTAAATCTGCAAAGAAATGCATCGCCGTGACGGCTGAAACTAAGCCTGTTTCAGCATAAATGGGTACCAAGGTGGCACGTACATGTACCTCCTTGAGAATTTGCAGGCGTTTGATTTCAAACTCACCTTCAAATTGTGGTTCAGGGAACCATTGTCCCCAAGGAGCCAAAGCATGCAGTTGCTCGGCAGTACTGAGATTGAGTTCTTGGAAGCTGAGGCCGCCATCGGTGTAAATGGTTTCGCGGAAGGTATCGGGTTTGGTTTGGCGATTCACTGCTGCAATCATGCTGGCTTGAAATTGCTGGAAATGTTCAGGTGGGAGCGTCAAGCCTGCCGCCATCGCGTGTCCACCAAAGCGCTGAATCATCCCCGGATGCTGAGTCGCCACTTCATCAATTAAATCGCGTAAATGTAAGCCCTCGATGCAGCGCCCAGAGCCTTTTAATAAGCCATCTTCAGAATTAGCAAACACGATCACCGGGCGGTGATAACGATCTTTAATCCGTGAAGCCAAAATCCCGACCACACCTTCATGCCAATCAGCATGATGCAGGCACATCATGGGCGGCAGCTCGACATTACGTTCAAAGCCTAAGGATTTCATGATGCGCTCGGCATCTTCTTTCATATCCGCTTCAATTTGACGGCGATCATGATTGAGGCTATCTAATTGTAGCGCTAGGCGTTGTGCTTCTTTCGGGTCATCCGTGAGTAAGCAGCGAATCCCCACCGCCATATCGGCTAAACGTCCGGCGGCATTTAAGCGCGGGCCACAAGCGAAACCAAAATCACTACTCACCACACGTTTAGGATCTTTTTTCGCAATCGTGAGCAGAGCATGAATCCCCGCATGGGCTGCACCCGAACGAATCCGCCGTAAGCCTTGCTCAACTAAAATGCGGTTATTCGCATCTAAAGGTACGACATCAGCCACTGTGCCCAAGGCGACTAGATCTAACAGGCTCACCATATTCGGCTCAGGGATTGAGTGCTTGGCAAAATAGCCTTGGGCGATTAATTCTTGCTTTAAGGCGAGCATCACATAGAAGGCGACACCGACACCAGCCAAGGCTTTGGAGGGGAACTCATCATCCGGTTGGTTCGGGTTCACCATCACATCACTAGCGGGTAATTGTTGGCCGGGAAGGTGGTGGTCGGTAATTAAAGTCTTGATGCCTAAAGCCTGCGCTGCCTCCACACCTTCAAGGCTAGACACTCCATTATCCACGGTCATTAGTAGCCAAGGCTGATAAGGTTTGGCGAGTTCAACAATCGCTGGAGTTAAACCATAGCCATATTTAAAACGATCCGGCACTAAAAAATCGACGGCTGGATGTCTGCATAAATGCAAAGCGCGAATACACAAGGCGGTAGCGGTAGCGCCATCGGCATCATAGTCGCCGACAATTAGAATCTGGCGTTGATTGATGATAGCTTCAGCGAGCAGTTGCGCAGCGGCTTTGACATTTTTTAAGCTGGAAACAGGATGCAGCTGCTTTAAAACGAAGTTTAATTCATCACTATGATTAATTCCGCGTGCGGCCAGAATGCGTTTAATCAGCGGCGGATAGCTGCTGTTGGAGTCTTGTAAAATTGCGCCAGTACAAGGGCGGGTTTGGATCTGTTTTGCTACGGGTGGCATAGTGGGTCTGAGTTGGGAAAGCTGCTTAAGTCTAGCATGCTGGTTAAACAAGATCTTGGCTTATCGCTATGCACCATAAAGTGGCAAGTTTACGGAATTCTGCTGCTTGTCGAGCAAAACTAAGGGATAATCTGCGCCTTGCTAATCACTGGATTTCTGCTATGCCAAATACCCGCCAAGCGCTGGATGGAAGAGCCATGGGCATTATGGTGCTGCTGTGTATGCTGTGGGGGATTCAGCAATCGCATTTGAAAGCGGTGGTGGATGAGATTAGCCCGATGCTGTTGATTGCTTTGCGTTCGGGTATTAGTGCCGTGCTGGTGTCTTTATTAATGCGCTATCGTCAAGAGCGGATGAATCTCGCGCAAAATTGGAAACCCGGCTTGATCGTGGGCTTGTTATTTGCGCTGGAGTTTGTGTTTGTAGCGGAGGGGCTGCGCAATACTTCGGCTTCACACATGATTGTACTGGTTTATACAGCCCCCATTTTTGTGGCTTTAGGCATGCATTGGCTGTTTCCGGCTGAACGTTTAACTGCGGTGCAGTGGCTGGGAGTGATGTTTGCTTTTGTGGGAATTGGTGTGACTTTCCTTGGACATGACAATCCAAGTGCGGGCAGCAATAGGCTTTGGGGTGATTTTTTAGGTTTATTAAGCGGTTTGGCTTGGGGGCTGACGACTTTAGTGGTACGCGGCTCTAGTCTGGCGAATGCTCCCGCCACCGAAACTCTACAATATCAACTCGTGGCTACGTTTATCTTACTGTTGATTATCGCTATTGTTACTGGGCAAGCAGCGTTCAACTCGACCCCGGTGGTTTGGGCTAGTTTAGCGTTTCAAGGGATTTTAGTTTCGTTTGCGAGCTTTTTGATTTGGTTTGCGTTATTGCGTCGTTATATGGCCGCGCAACTGGGTATTTTCTCGTTTTTAACCCCTTTGTTCGGGGTTCTATTCGGGGTGTTGTTGCTCAATGAATCCTTAGAGCTGCACTTTGTGATAGGCGCTAGCATGGTCTTGCTGGGCTTGGTGATTGTGAGTAGTTATGGGTGGTTTGCGAGTCGGTGGCAGGCGAGATAAAAGTAGTGAATTTATTGATCCATCAAAATCTCTAAATCTCCATGATGGTTCATATATGTAATGTTATATAATGTTGAGTAATGTTACATAAAGGTTATAGGTTATAGGTTATGGCTAGAGGAATAAGTGGTCGCATTGTGATCGAAATTGATCCAGCAACCAAGCAAGAGTTATATCAGCAGCTTGAAAAAGAAAACTCTAATCTTAAGGCATGGTTTCTGGTTCATGTATCAGATTTTCTAAAAGGCAAGCAACAGTTGACATTAGGCTTAACACAACCTACGCCCCCTAACATCAGCGTAAAGGTTACAAATCATGAAATTTAACCCTAAAAAGATGTCTTTTGGTAGGCACGAGACTTTCCCCTTGCGCTACAGTTGGCTAACCAAAGCCTATCAAGAAGTAGTAACAGATTCAGCAGTGTTTGATGCAGATGATGCGACGGTTAGACTTGGCGTTGGTAAAAATATGGTCAATGCTATTCGTTACTGGGCGCAAGCTACCCAAATTATCGAAAAAACAGAAACAGGCTACCAACCGACAAAACTAGGTGATTTCATCTTTGATGAAAATGATGGCGTTGATCCTTATCTTGAGGATGAAGCTACGATTTGGTTATTGCATTGGCACATGGCAAGCAATCCTGAACAGGCAACTTGCGCCTATTGGATGTTCAATCGTTATCACAAACCAGAATTCACATCAGAACAAGCTCTTGATTCATTGATGGATTTTGTAAAACAGAACAGTAATACAAAACCATCTAAGAACACACTTAGAAATGATGTTGCTGTCGCTTTGCGTATGTATTCAGATGCTCGTCCCAAAGCTAAACAGTTTTCAGACGAATTTTTAGATACACCGTTTGCATCCATCAAGCTTTTATCGCTGTTGCCTGACCATAAAACATTCAAAGTACAAGTAGGCGATCATGGACACTTGCCTATCGAGGTAGTTGCTTATGCAATCGCGTCACTGTTCAATGCAACAGGAAAGCAAGAGTTGGCTATCGAAGATTTAATGTATGGGAATAATGATTATCCTGCGCCGGGTGCTGTTTTCTGTCTGACTGAAAGTGATTTTCTCTACACATTAGAAAAACTGGAACAAAGGCAAGATATTCCGTTCAAGTTTCAGGAAACAGCAGGAGTCAGAGTGCTTTATAAAATAAGTAAGTCTCAACTTGAGCCTATGAGTTACTTACAGCATTACTACGAACAATCGAATTTTCTTGAGGCAGTAGCATGAGCTTAGCCAGACAAATACAAGTCAATACAAACTACACCCGTTCAATTAATCTTGAGCGTGATGCCGACTCACTAGCTGTTGTTAATGCCTATATTCCAACCACTCGTGCATTGGATACGTTGGCGCGTATCGGTGATACATTTGCTGATGTTGGAGATATGCCTCGTGCGTGGACACTGATGGGGCCGTATGGTTCAGGAAAGTCTTCATTTGCATTATTTTTATCTCACTTGTTAGGGAATAGGAATGATGCCGCAACATGTGCAGCACAAGAAAAACTAGAGTCTATTGATGAAGATGTTTTTGGGAAATTTCTAAAACCTGCTGATGATAGTAGTGATACTGCTCAAGAGTATTGCAGGATTTTTCTGACAGGTACTCCCGAGCCTTTAAGTCGACGTTTAGCATTAGCCCTTCTTGATGGAGCAAGGGTATTTTTCTCTTATGAAGGGAGGCAGCTCCCTAAAGTAATCACAAAATTTGAAGAGTTTATATCACAAGTTACGATTTCAACTAGCCAGCTTATTCATGTTATTGATGAACTACAGGATGAAGTTGCTAAAGCAAATGGTGATGGCCTATTGATTGTTATTGATGAGTTAGGCAAGTTTCTGGAATATGAAGCTCGTCATCCTGAAACTAATGATATTTTTCTTCTACAAGCTTTAGCTGAGCAAGCTTATAAAGGGCATGAGAATGGTGCAATCCTTTCTGTGTTTGTTTTATTGCATCAGTCATTTGAGCAATATGCACGCGGACTGGGTAAAGCTCAGAGAAATGAATGGGCAAAGATTCAAGGGCGCTTTGAAGTAATTCCATTTTTAGAATCCACTGAGCAAACATTGCGAATTGTAGGAAAAGCTATCAACCAACCTAAAAAATTGCCCAATACTGTTGTAGTACAAACTAAACAAGTATCCCAGCTCTTAGCTACGTTGAATGCGCTACCAAGCACATTAGATAAACACTCTGCGAGTCATTTATTCCAGCAATGCTATCCATTGCATCCTATCAGTGCATTATTGTTGCCTGTGCTTTGCCAAAAAGTGGCTCAAAATGAACGTACCTTATTTAACTATTTGGGAAGCGCAGAGGTGTTTGGGTTTCAGGATAGTGTCAAGCGTTTAGAGCATCTTGGTGATTGGATTTATCCTTGGGAAATTTACGACTACTTTATCAGTAACCAACCTGCTGCTGTTGTTGACCACCTGACGCATCGTCGTTGGGCAGAGGTTGTGACTGCATTAGAGCGTTTAGGTGATGACAACCCTGATGCTGTGAGAGTTCTGAAAACCGTGGGTTTGTTGAATCTGATCGGGGCACAAGCGGGCTTAAAAGCCTCTAAGGAAATCCTCAGTTATTGTTTGCATGACTCTGATGCTGTCACGAATGCGTTGGAAGTGTTGCAGAAACGTGCAGTTCTACAATTACGCAAGTACAACAACGAGTACCGTGTATGGCAAGGTAGCGACTTTGATTTAGAACTTCGTTTGCAGGAAGAGCGCGGTAAATTGGGTGTATTCAGCCTTGCAGAACGCCTTAGTAGGCAACATGGTGGAATGCCGATTGTTGCACGCAAATTCTCCATTCAAAAAGGAGCAATGCACTATTTCACGACGGCGTTTACTGATGCTAGTTCAGTGAATCAAATTGGCGAAAGTGCTGGCGTTCCGCGTATTGTTTTCTATCTCGCTGAAGATCAGCAGGACGATGAAACCTTTGTTAAGCAAGTCGTTGCTCATACCTCGCCGCTCGATGTATTGGTGAAATACCCTCATGCAGCAGCACTACGCGATGCAGTTGCCGATGTATTAGCATTAGAAGCCGTGCAAAACAAATCCCAAGAGCTACATTCTGATCCAGTCGCACAACGAGAGTTCAGAGACTACTATCAAGTGGCGTTACAGGCGGAAGAAACTCAAGTTCACCTACTGTTAGAGCAGCCTCAACGTAGCCAATGGTATTGGCAAGGCAAAGCTGTTCAGATTGATGGTAAACGGGCGTTTCAAAACAAACTATCTGACATATTAGGCAGCCTGTATTGCCGAATGCCAACGATCAAAAATGAACTAATCAACCGCGACAAACCATCTAGCCAAGCCGCAGCAGGGCGTAACAAACTGCTTGAAATGATGCTGTTGCATCCAGCTGAAGAAGCTTTAGGTATTGAAAAATTCCCGCCTGAGAAAGCTATGTATCTGGCGTTATTGCGTGAATCCGGCATTCATCGGCTGGATGAAACAGGTAAATGGGGATTTTTCTCACCCAATAGTGGCAGTTCTTTACAGGCAACGTGGGCGGAAATTGAGGAGTTTCTGAATTCAACTGAGCAGAAAGCTCGACCTTTCAGTGATTTGGATAGAATTTTAATTTCAACACCATTTGGCCTGAAAAAGGGTGTGTTGCCTGTACTGTATTTGGCGGCTTACTTTGTACATCAAGACGAATTAGCTTTATACGAAGACGGTCAGTACATCCCGACACTCAGCAAAGATGTCTTAGAACGTTTTGTGAAAACACCAGAACTATTCAAGGTGCAACTGTTTAGAGTTGAAGGTATCCGCGCTACCATCTTCAAAGAATACATGACTGCCCTATTCACCGATGGCAAGACACGGAGCGTAGTTCAAGCTATCAAACCACTAGCTACATTTGTGGGAGGTTTGAATGAATACATACAAAAGACTAGTGACTTGCCTGAACACGCCAAAGCATTTCGCAATGCATTCCACTTATCTAAATCACCCGAACAATTACTGTTTGAGGGAATACCACAAGCACTAGGTTTCGAGATAAGAACAAACGAACAAGCCAAATTCGATGGTTATGTTGAAAGGCTCAAGGACACACTCAGCGCATTGAAACATGCTTACTCTAAGATGTTGGATGATCAACAAAAACTTTTGGCGCAAGCACTACGTCTGAAGTCTGATGCAACTATTCCAGAGATGCGACGTATTACCGGACGTTATTTAGGGCTTGAAACGTATACAGTAGATACCGATGGATTGAAAGCATTTATTAACCGCCTGACTAATACGGACAAGGTTGATAGTGATTGGTTTATCAGTGTTCTGATGTTTCTTGGCAAGAAATCACCGGAAAAATGGCTGGATGGCGATAAAGCACAAGCAGACATGCGACTGAGTGAGTATTCTCGACGAATGCTTGATCTTGAGGCTTTACGCATTCATGACCAAAAAAGGCAAAACACCCAAGATGAGTTTGATGTTATCTTATTGAAATCAATAAAAAAAGGTGGAAAAGAGCGTCAACAACCTGTTGCAATAAGTAAAATGCAGAGAGAAGCCGCAGATGAGCTAAAAAGTCGATTAAATGATCAATTATCTGGGGCGGATAAAGAATTGCAACTTGCAGTGCTAGCTGAATTAGTGGACGATTTCTTGCGTGATTATCAGACAACTCAACGCCCCAAAGTCGTTTCTCCCAAGCAATTGAGTAAAGTTAAACATGACTAAGCATTTGACGTTACAAGAAGCTTCAGAACTCGAAGGTTCACGCCATGTCCTTGGACTATCCGGCGGTAAAGATAGTGCTGCTCTCGCCATATATCTCCGAGACCACTATCCAGATATTCATAACCGTGTTGAATATTTCTTTACTGACACGGGTGCTGAGCTTCAAGAAGTTTATGATTTTCTTGACAAATTAGAAGCCTACTTAGGAAAAGAGATTAAAAAACTGAGTCCTGAGCGTGACTTTGAACATTGGTTAAAAATACACAACAACTATCTACCATCACCACGGCAACGTTGGTGTACATCAATGATGAAGATCAAACCCTTTGAGAAATTTGTTGGCAATGATCCAGTTGTGACCTATATCGGCATTCGGGCAGATGAAAATCGAGAAGGTTATGTAAGCCAAAAAGAAAATATTCAAGCAGTTTTTCCTTTCATGGAGGATGGATTAATACGAGCAGATATTTTCCGCATTTTAGAAAACACTGTTGGCATTCCAGAATATTATCGGTGGCGTAGTCGTTCAGGTTGCTACTTCTGTTTCTTCCAACGTCAAGATGAATGGTTAGGATTAAAGCGCGAACATCCTGATCTTTTTGCAGAAGCTGTTCGTATCGAAAAAGAAGCAGGGCAAGGTTATACGTGGGTGCAAGGCAAGACGCTTGAAGAAGTAGTTGCCCACGCTGAACGAAAAGAGGGAGCGAGGATAACTAATCGTAATATTGAAACTGTACGCACAATAAAATGGCAAGATGCTTTGAAAGATCAAGAAGACGATGATCCTGAAGATCAGGCTTGTGCTATTTGTAGCCTTTGATAGTAATGCCCCTACTAGTAATGATGCATAACCCTTAGATAGTTCATATGATATAGGATAAAGTTATGTCTGACTTTCAAAGTTTAGATATTAAGGCAGTTTACAGAACAGGAAGTGATGATCTTTATCGTGATTTTTATAAAAAAGTACTATCTTCTTCTGTTTCATATGATCGAGCTGTAGGTTATTTTTCTTCTGAATTGCTTTCGCTAAGTGTAAGAGGTTTAGGCAGCCTTATTTCAAATAATGGAAGTATGCGTCTGATTATTGGAAGTCCTTTGTCAGATGAAGAATTTGAGGCAGTAAAGCATGGGATTACATTGCAAGAGATGATTAAAGATTTATCCTCAAAATTGGAAGAAATACTAATTGGGGAAAACTCTCACGATATAAGGCTAGAGTTGTTGTCTTATCTAATAGCAACGAGACGGCTAACTATAAAATTCGCTTTGCGACGTGCTGGAATGTACCATGAAAAGATAGGTATATTTAGAGACTCAGCAGGTAATTGTATAGTTTTTCAAGGTTCTGCAAATGAAACTCCTCATGGAATGCTAATTTCATTAAATGCAGAATCGCTAAGTGTTTACAGAAGTTGGGATGAACATATATTTGAACTCTATGGTGAAGAGTTTATTAAAGGTTTTGATAAGTTGTGGCGTAATGAACAATCTAATACAGTAACAGTTGATGTTCCTTCTGATACATATTCAAAGATAGCTCAGAAAATAAAAATTCCTAATTTCAATCAAGATTCTTTGAAAGATATTGAAAATGCTTTTGAGTTAGCACAAAGGTACACAGGTAAGTCGAGACCCTGTATACCTACTCATATAGGAAAAAATGTTTTTAAATTGTTTGATCATCAACGAGAAGCACTGGGTTTATGGAAAAGTAGTGGTTTCAAGGGAATTTTAAAGTTAGCCACAGGTTCAGGAAAAACAATAACTTCTATCTATGGCGCAACTAAGATTTATGAGGCCAAAGCAAAGGCAAATCAGAATTTATTTTTAATAATTGCAGTTCCATATATTGAATTGGCTATTCAGTGGATTGAGAATTTAAGTCTATTCAATATATTTGCGCACGAATGCTTTGATTCCAAGGATAAATGGTCAAGTCGATTTGAGAGAAGCATAGAGTATTTTAGAGCTGGCTCAATAGATTTTCTAGCTTGTGTGGTAGTCAATAAAACATTAACATCAACATATTTTCAGCAGCTAATTAATAAAATGTCATCTAGTTCAGTTATGATTATCGGTGATGAGTGTCATAATCATAGTGCAGAGAATATATTTGAATCACTGCCTAATGCTTATTATAGAATGGGGCTTTCAGCTACACCCTTTAGAAGTGATAATGATGAAATAGATTCTCCTTTTTCTAATGAAGCTAAAAATAGATTATTGTCATACTATGGTGATGTAGTTGCTGAGTACGGTCTAGATGATGCAATTCATCAAGGTGTTTTAACACCATATGAGTATCATATTGTGCCTGTTTATCTCACTATAGAGGAACAAGAGTCTTATGATGAATTATCTGCAAAAATATCAAAACTTATAGCAAAACAACAAAGCTCTGGATTAGTCAAACAAGAGAGAGAAAATTTAACTATATTTTTTGGTCGAAGATCGCGACTGTTAGGTTCTGCTAAAAATAAAATTAAAAGGTTAGGTGATATTATAAAAGACACTCCAGTTGAGGAAAGAAAGCATACTCTATTCTATGCCGGAGAAGGTCGAGTTTTTGAAGAAGATGCAGAAGATGATTTAAATGTAATTGATCAAGTTTCTAATATTTTAAATGCCAACGGATGGCGAGTTTCTCAATTTACTGGGTCAGTAAGTAGAAAAAAACGAAAGCAACTGCTCTCTGCCTTTAAAGAATGTACTATTGATGCTTTAGTTGCAATGAAGGTATTAGATGAAGGCATTGATGTTCCGGCTTGTAAGGCAGCATATATTTTAGCCAGCACTAAAAATCCAAGACAATATATTCAAAGGCGCGGACGTATTTTGCGAAAATCAGAAGATAAATATATGGCTAATATTTATGATTTTGTTGTTTTACCTATAAACAATAGTATTTTTTCAGAAAAATTAAAAATATCCGAGGCTGAAAGAGTAAATGATTTCGCTTTGCTTGCAGCAAATAAAGTTGAAATCGAAAGAGAAATTGAAAAGTATGGGTTATGCTATGGTATCAATTAATGAGTTTAAAAAAATGCTTAAAGATGCAGAAATGGATGCAGCAAGAGAGTTCGATAAACCGAAAGATATATTTTATGAAATTGCTAGGAAAATTGTGAATATAGAACGTCAATCTTATTATGGTGATGAGCCATCTAATAGACGTTTAGGAAGAATTCGTGAAGAAATAGTTAATGCATCTAAGAAATTAAGGGCAGATTGATGAAAATCAAACATGTTGAGTTAAATAATTTCAGACAATTTTATGGCGTGCAATATATAAATTTCTCTACTCATAAAGAGAAAAATATTACTCTGATTCATGCCGAAAATGGAACGGGAAAGACTGCTTTCTTAAATGCGATTCTCTGGTGTTTTTATGAAATTTATACAAGTAACTTTAAAGATCCTGGTAATTTGATAAATAAAGTAGCAAAATCGGAAGGCAGAAATTTTTATAGTGTTGCTATTGATTTTGAAGATGATGACGGTAATTTTTTTAGAGTTAAAAGAGGGTATGGAATAAATGGCACTACATTTAAAGTATTGGATGCTTTATTTAACGAAGTGAATAATCCAAATTCATTTATTAACTCTGTTATCCCAAAAGATATGGCTAAGTATTTTTTCTTTCAGGGTGAAGGGGTTGGTAAAATTTCTGGTTCAAAAGGTGGTGCGGCAGTTAAAACTGCTGTTAGAGAAATTTTAGGCTTTACTATTGCAGAAAATGCACTAAAAGATGTTTTGCAAATTAAAAAAGAATATCAAAAGAGTTTTTCAAATGCAGATAAAACTGGTCAATTAGCTAAAATTCAAAATGAAATTATTTCTTTGGAGGAAAATATTGAGAGAAATTTATCTCAAATTATAAAATATGAAGAAGCCATAGATCTTTATTCTAATAAGCTAGTTGAGTTAGAAAATAAGTTGGCTAGCTCAAATAGTTCTGTCATAAAACAATTACATGGTCAGAGAACTTCAATCGAGAAAAACTTATCTAGAGAAAAGAGTCTATTAATTGATTCTCAATCCGAAAAGAGAGAATTGATTTCGGAATTTGCCACAATCGCTTTTGGTTTTGAACTTACAAATGTTGCCCTCGATTTTATTGATGAAGCAGAATACAAAGGTACAGTGCCTGCTCCATTCAATGAGCAATTGGTAAAAGACATATTAGAACAAGCTAAGTGTATCTGTGGAAGGGATATATCTCCTGGTACAGAAGTATTTAGAAATATACAAAATTTGCTAAAAGATGCTTCTGACCCTGCCTTGGAAAGCAGAATTAGAAAAGCGAGAGCACAACTGACATCAATGCAAAACGCTTCAACTAGGGCTAAAGCTAAATTTAGTAATAATTTGAAAGCACTTTCAGATGCAGAAGAAAATATTGTTCGGCTTGAACATGAAATAGAAGAGTTAAGTATAAAAATAAAAGGTTCTGAAAGTATTGAAGATATTAATAAGATTGAAAATGAACGTAGTAGATTGAAAAAAAATCTCTCACAAGACGAAAGATCGCATGAACGCCTTAAGATTGAAACTGAAAATAGTAAAAAGCTATTAGAGCAAAGAAAAATAGAATTGGGTCGATTGGATTCATACTCTGCTGAGCTTAAAAAATATAAAAATCTTGTGGAGTTCTCTGGAAAAATCGAGATTATTTTGAAAGAAACATTGTCAAGTGCAGAAAAAGATGTTGAGTTTATTTTGATTGAGAAGATAAATAAATATCTTCAGTTATTTGTAAGGCAGGATTATAAGGCAAAGCTCAATAAAAATACTTTTGATATAAGACTCGTAGATAAAGATGAGAATATTATTCCTGAAAGTGATGGCCAGGCTTTATTAGTGAGTTTGACTTTTATTTCATCGTTAATAGAACTTTCAAGAGAACGTAAGAATGCTCATGTGCAAATTTTAACTCCCGGCACAGTAGCCCCCTTTATAGTCGATGCACCTTTTGGTGATTTAGATAATAAATATAAAGGTCATGTGGCAAACGCTATTCCTAAATCGGTTGAGCAAGTGGTGTTTTTATTGTCTTCGAGTCATTGGGAGGGTACAGTCGAAGAAAATATACGCCCTAGAATTGGTGCAGAGTATAATATGGTACTTGAAGTTACATCACCTCCAGAGGGTAAGGTTCAAGATTATATTAATATTCAAAAGACTAAATATGAAACGGTTAGATATAATTCTCCATTAGAGAAAACCATTATAGAAGAGGTTGGTACATATGTTTAATCAAGAAAAAGAAGTATGGAGAAATTTGCCTGTAAGAAGAGATAGAAGGCATGAGCCTTTAGTTGAAAGACTCTGTACAAGTAATGATGGAAATAAGCAGGTATTTCGGTACATTAAAGATTTAATGATTTTTGCAGCTATGGTTGGCTATTCTCTTAAAGAAAGAAAACCATTGGAAGGGGATGGTATTTCAATTATTCTAGATACATATTCTTCTGATAGAAAAGATGCATTTATATATTTGGTGGCATTAATAACCAAAAGAAAAGGCACTATTTTAAAGAATGAGAATTTACCAGATGCAATAAAAATTTTTGAAGAATATTGCAATGTTGGTTTAAATAATATTCAACTTTGGTTGGATGAAAACCCTCAGGATCATATTGGTATTGATACTTTGTCTAATAAAATTTATGAACAGGTTATTAAAAATGAAAACTCTAAAATAATTGAGACAGCACCGGAAGATTTAGATATTGACCTATAATTTTTTAGAGGTTTGATTGATGTTTGAAAATTAATTTTTAATGTGAATTTCTTGAATGAATAAAATAGATAATTTTTTCATAGGAAAAAGCATTGGTAGGAATTGTTATGTGTCTACTTTGGCGCTTAAATATTTACCTGCTAAAAAAAAAGAAATGCTAGAAAAACAACTTGATGTTATTTGTGATAATGATAAATTTAATATAAATGTTATAAATTTTGACATTAAAAATAATGATGTGTCCTTTCTTTTTTATGAGGATTTTTCTCGAAATTATTTTCCAAATTTAATATTATCTTTTAAAGTGTATGCTCATGGTAAGGCTTATCGTAAACGAAATTATTCTGTTAGTTGCAACCCCCCCATCCTACACCGCAAAGAACTCCTCCTCCCTCCCGACCACCCCGACATCCCCAAATTCGCAGCCCTAACCAAACAACTCGAAGATGCCGGACTTTTCAAAGACTCTCGCAAAATCGGCTATAAAAAACAATGGGAAGAACGCCTCTGTAACGCAGGCTACAAAGTCGTCGATCACCAGCTAGTCCGGCTAGATGGCAGTGAAATAGCACCACTCCAAACTGTTGAACCAACTTCCAACGTCGAACGTCACCGCACCGCGCTAACCCGCTACGCCCTCTCCAAACCCATGCAACTCCTCGCCAAGCATGACTTTCTGGAAGGCAAACACACGATTTTCGACTACGGTTGCGGCAAAGGCAGCGATGTCGACATCCTGCGCCAAAACAACCTCACCGCCAACGGTTGGGACCCGCACTTCTGTCCCGACAACCCTAAACACACCGCCGATATAGTCAACCTCGGTTTCGTCATCAACGTGATCGAAGACAAAACCGAACGCATGGAAGCGGTATTAGGCGCATACCAACTTTGCACCCAATTCCTGTGCGCGGCGGTCATGCTCGGCGAACAATCCCCCGAACGCGGGCGTTTGTTCCGCGATGGCGTACTTACCAGCCGCAATACCTTCCAACGCTATTATTCCCAAGAAGAATTCCGCGAATACCTGCGCCGCGTGTTGGATGAAGAACCCGTTGCCGTCGGTCCCGGCGTATTCTTCGTATTCAAAGACAAAGATGCCGAACAAGCCTTTTTGGAACGCCGCTACCGCAATCGCAGTACTGCCAATCACCTCATTAACCAAATCTCCAAGCAGCCCAAAGCACCCAAGGCAACACGCCCGACCAAAACAGAAAAAGAACAGGCGTTCTACCAACAACATGCCGACTTGCTGGATGCACTCTGGTTACGCTGGCTTGAACTCGGTCGCCCACCGCAAGAAGGTGAATTTCCGCAAGTTGTCGCCGTCAAAGACCTCTTCGGCACATGGCAACGCGGCTTGAACTTCCTGCAACGTTTCCACGGCACGGAAACCTTGAAATTCGCGTTCGAGAGTCGCCGCGAAGACCTCACCGTATATTTTGCGATGCGCCGCTTCGATCAACAGCGCGTCTACCGCCATTTACCCGAAAGCCTCAAACGCGATGTGAAAGCCTTTTTCACCCGTTACCCGTTGGCGCAAACCGAAGGCGAACGCCTGCTCTTTTCCGCTGGCAACCCCGCCCTGATCCGTCAAATGTGCCACCAAGCCGCCGCGAGCGGCTACGGCTATCTGGATGCTGAAGGCTCGTTGACTTTCCACACCTCACAAGTGGTGTTATTGCCGCCGATCCTGCGCGTTTACATCGGCTGCGCCACACAAGTCTTCGGTGATGTCACCTCGGCTGATTTGCTGAAAATCCACGCCGAATCCGGCAAATTATCGCTGATGAAATACGACGACTTCGAGGAAGCGCCCCTGCCGCGCTTACTGGAACGCATCAAAATCAGCCTAGGCAACCAGCGTTTCGAGTATTACAAATACGGCGACACCTACACCCCGCCTTACCTGTACCGGAAAGCGCGTTTCCTCACCCCCGATTTCCCGCACTACGCCGAACAACTCGCCTTTGAGCAAGTGCTGGCAACTCACCCTGAGTTTGCCTTAGACGGTTACGGAATGCCTCCCGAACAATTCGATGCCACCTTGCAGCGTTTACGCTTGGCAGTCGTGGGCTTTGAACTGCAACCCGCGCAACACACCCCCGCGTTGGATGACCCCTGCGGCCAATATCACACCTTCCGCAATTTCATCGAATGCGGCGCAACTCAAGCCAACACCGGCTTACCCAACTTGCCCAAACAGCCTGACACCTATAACGCACTCGCCGCGCTTGCCCTGCACATTATCGACCCAGTAATGGATTACTTTGGCGGTATCGAACTCACTTACGGCTTCTGTTCCCCCGAACTCGCCAAACACATCAAGGGCAGCATCGATCCCAAACGTGACCAACACGCCGCCCATGAAGTGAATACCCGTGGCAACCTGATCTGCGAGCGCAAAGGTGCAGCCTGTGATTTCATCATCCCCGACGAAAACATGCTGGAAGTCGCGCAATGGATCGTGCAAAACACCCCGTTTGACCGCCTGTATTTCTACGGCAACGACAAACCGCTCCACGTCAGCCACGGCAATGAACACAACCGCGCTATCGTGCTGATGTTACCGGGGAAAAGCGGACGACTCGTGCCGAAAGTGGTGACGGCAGAAAGATTCGCTGCGCTGACAGCAGACGCTTAGTTTAAGCAATTAACGCCGCAAGAAACTTGCCAGATCACTACGAATGGTTTTACATATGACACCATGAACACACGAATTGCGAATAAACTGACATTACGTTTACCCCAATCATTGCATGAAAAGATTAAAGAGCTGGCAAAGGCGGATGGTGTCTCAATCAATCAATTCTTGGTGACGGCGGCGGCTGAAAAAATGTCTGCCTTGCTGACCAAAAATTATCTGGCACAAGAAGCGGATCAAGCCTCTCGCACAGATTTTCTCAAGGTCATGCGTGCCGTACCGGATGTTGAGCCGGAAGCATTTGATCGCTTGTGATCGACTGTTCGATTACCAGTTCAGCAAACCACTGACTGTGCCGCAGTTGGATCGTATTCGCTGGCATATTTTCCCTGAGATTCGCATCGCCTCCCAAGGCAGATGCTGCCCAGTAAAATGGAAAGCTAGTGCCAAGGTTAACGGCTTCAGAACAGCTTCTGAGTATTCAGTAAATTCTTTGCCAGTTTTTATCCGGCAACTACTGATGCTTTATTGCGGATTCAAAGCACGCTTATTGCCATACTCATCAATCGCCACATAGACGAAATCAGCCTCGGTGACTTGGAATAAACCACAATCAGGGGCGCGCCAAGCAGGTTTTACCCAGGTTTGCAGGTGGATGGTAAGCGAAGTATTGCCAGTATGGATTAACGTACCATAACAAGCGACCACATCGCCCACTTTAACTGGGCGAATAAACTTCATCGCATTCACAGCAATCGTCGCCACCCGCCCTTGCGCTAGTTCTTTAGCCATAATGCCGCCAGAAATATCCATCTGTGCCATGATCCAACCGCCAAAAATATCACCATTTGGATTGGTATCAGCGGGCATCGCGACGGTGCGTAGCAGTAAATGGCCTTTAGGTTGAGGAGTTTGGGCGTCGTCTATCGTCATATCAAATCCTGTTCATTAAAATTCTAAGTCTCTAGCATAGCGCATTTGTATGAGCATACAAGTTGAATGCTAGGCTTGAGACCGCAATCCTTGTAAAGTACGCGGCTGATTTAAGGGCTTAGGTAAGAGGCTGTGATGCAGTTTGGTATTGATCGTTTTTTAGCAGAGCCTAAATTAAGAACTGGCTTAGCGGGTAAGCGTGTCGCTTTATTGGCGCACCCGGCTTCGGTGACGGCTGATTTGACGCATTCTTTAGATGCGATTGCTGCTTTAGGCGATATTAAACTTTCAGCCGCCTTTGGCCCCCAGCATGGCATCAAAGGTGACAAACAAGACAATATGCTGGAGTCGGTTGATTTCATTGATCCCAAATACCAACTTCCGGTATTTAGCTTATATGGTGAAGTGCGCCGCCCTACGGCAGCGATGCTCGATACGTTCGATGTCTTGTTGGTGGATTTACAGGATTTAGGCTGCCGGATTTATACCTTTATCACCACCTTGGCGTATGTGTTGGAAGCAGCCGCACAAACGAGCAAAGCAGTGTGGGTGTTAGATCGCCCCAATCCAGCAGGTCGCCCAGTAGAAGGTTTGAGCTTGCGCCCAGGCTGGGAAAGCTTCGTGGGTGCAGCGCCGATGCCGATGCGTCACGGCATGACAATGGGCGAGTTAGGGCATTGGTTTATCGACGAACTGAAACTGGATGTCGATTATCAAGTGATTGCCATGCAAGGCTGGCAGCCAGAAGCGTCTGCCGGTTTTGGTTGGCCTTTAGGTGAGCGGACTTGGATTAATCCTAGCCCAAATGCGCCGAATCTAAGCATGGCACGCTGTTATGCAGGTACAGTGATGTTAGAAGGTACTACCTTGTCAGAAGGGCGCGGCACTACCCGACCTTTAGAGTTATTTGGTGCACCGGATATTGATAGTAACGCGCTACTTAAACTCATGCATAAGTTGGCACCTGATTGGCTGCAAGGTTGTCGCTTACGCGAGTGCTGGTTTGAGCCAACGTTCCATAAGCATGTGGGCAAGCTGTGTGCGGGTATCCAGATGCATGTAGAAGATGCGAGCTATCAGCACCCACTATTTAAGCCTTGGCGGGTACAGGCTTTAGCTTTTAAAGCCTTAAGATTATTACAGCCCGATTACCCACTGTGGCGTGATTTTCCTTATGAATATGAGCTTGATAAGCTGGCAATTGATGTGATTAATGGCTCACCGTTATTACGTGAGTGGGTGGACGATCCGCAGGCACAAGCCGCTGATTTAGATGATTTAACGAAGATTGATGAACAAGCTTGGCTAGCACAAGGCCAAGCTTATTTACTATATTGATTGGGGATTTATGGCTTATTTTTATCTGGCAATTGCCATTATATCGGAAGTAATCGCGACTAGTGCACTCAGAAATTCAGCCGAATTTACTAAGCTATGGCCGACCGTAATTATGATTATTGCCTACGGCAGCGCCTTTTATTTCATGACTTTGGCTCTACGCACCATTCCATTAGGCATTACTTACGCGATTTGGTCAGGGCTTGGGATTGTACTGATTAGTTTAGTGGGCGTGCTGTTTTATCACGAGCGCTTGGATTTACCCGCAGTGCTGGGGATGGGCTTGATTATTGCGGGCGTGCTGGTGATTAACTTATTTTCGAAGATGGTGGTGCATTGAGCGGATGAAGGATGCTCAGTGATTTTGGTTGATTTGTGAAAAGTTTGGGTTTGAAGTCAGTAATCTAAACAAGCTGCCTACTAGGCGATTTACCATTCCCCTCTTACCTGTGGCAGAATAGCCACATGCAAACTCCCAGTGCCTTCGACTCCCAAGACTTCCTTAAGACTGTGCCCCACAAGCCCGGCGTGTATCGTATGGTTGGCAAAAACGAGGAAGTTCTGTATGTAGGGAAAGCTAAGGATTTAAAGAATCGTGTCTCCAGTTACTTTCGCGACAAGGTGGCGAATGCGCGGATTTATGCGATGGTACAGCAGATTAATCGGGTGGAAGTGACGATTACGCGTACCGAAGCGGAAGCTTTGCTGCTCGAAAGCAATCTGATTAAGCAGCTCTCACCGCATTACAATATTCGCCTGAAGGATGGCAAAGGCTATCCCTACATTTATATCTCCAAGCACGAATACCCGCGTATTCAGTTTTATCGCGGCTCGCGCAAAGAGCCGGGGCAGTATTTTGGCCCTTACCCTAGCTCGGGTGCAGTCAGTCAAACCTTGCATTTAATGAAGCGCTTGTTCAAAGCGCGCCAATGTGAGGATAGTTATTTCGCCAATCGCTCACGGCCTTGTTTGGAATATCAGATTAAGCGTTGCAGTGCGCCTTGTGTTGGCTTGATTGAAAAGGACGAATACACCGATAGCATTCGTCATGCTGTGCAATTTCTGCAAGGTCATACTCAAGACGCAATTGATGAGCTCGTCGTGAAAATGGAAAAATCTGCCGCCGCTTTAAACTTTGAAAAGGCTGCTGAGCAACGCGATCTGATTGAAAGCTTGCGGCATATTTCCCAGCAGCAGTATGTGACTGGCACGAGTGGCAATGTCGATGTAGTGGCGATTGCCACTGATGCAGGCTTGGCGAGTGTGCAAGTGTTTACGATTCGTAATGGGCACAATTTGGGGAATCGCAATTTTTTTCCTGAATTACCCGATGATGAACTCAAAACCGATGAAATTTTAGAAAGTTTCCTCTCACAATATTATTTGAACCATGATGTGCCGGGGGAAGTTCTCGTTTCAGAGTTACCTGCTGAACATGCTGTACTGGAAGATATGCTCACCCTCAAACAAGAGCGGAAGGTAGTGATTCGCCAGCCACAGCGCGGTGAACGCACTAAATGGGTAGAAATGGCAGAGCGTAATGCCGAGCAAGCTTTGCAGATGCATATTGCCTCCAAAGCAGGCATGCGCCAGCGCTTGTTTGCCTTGCAGGAGGCTTTGGGTTTAGAAGCGCCACCGGCACGGATGGAATGTTTTGATATTAGCCATACGATGGGTGAGGCGACGGTTGCGTCTTGTGTGGTGTTTGGCTTAGAAGGCCCCATTAAATCCGAGTATCGACGCTATAATATTAATGGCATTCAAGCCGGTGACGATTATGCCGCCATGCATCAGGCTTTAACGCGCCGTTTTCGTCGGGGAATTGAGCAAGATGGTAAACTGCCTGATATTCTGTTTATTGACGGTGGGAGTGGACAAGTCACTCAAGCTTTGAAGGTTCTGCAAACCCTCGCTATTACTAGTGTAAATGTCGTGGGTGTCGCGAAAGGCGAAGGGCGCAAGCCCGGCTTAGAGACGCTGATTATTGAAAATAATACTGCGCGTTTAAATCTGCCCGAGCATTCTCCGGCTTTGCATTTAGTCCAACAGATTCGTGATGAAGCGCATCGTTTCGCCATTACTGGTCATCGAGCCAAACGTCAAAAAGCGCGTACCCAATCCGCTTTAGAAGAAATTGAAGGCTTAGGCAGTAAGCGTCGCCAGCTTTTATTGAAACAGTTTGGTGGCTTACGGGCGATTGAGCGTGCGAGTGTCGAAGAGCTAGTCAAGGTGCAAGGTATTAGCCTGGCTTTAGCACAAAAAATTTATGATAAATTTAATGGAGAGCGGTAGTTGAAAACCATGAATCTACCCATCGGACTAACTTGGTTACGGATTGCTTTTATTCCGCTACTGATTGCCTTTTTTTACTTAGATAAGCCTTGGGCGCCGTTTGCCGCTGCACTGACGTTTGGTTTGGCGGGGCTGACGGATTGGGCTGATGGTTATCTAGCTCGTAAATGGCAACAAGAATCACGTTTTGGTGCTTTTCTTGATCCGGTTGCCGATAAATTAATTGTTGCGGTCGCTATGCTGCTCATCGTTGAGCGCGAAGCGAATCTGTGGTTTACCCTCGCTGGGATGATCATTATTGGCCGTGAGATTGTGATCTCAGCTTTGCGTGAATGGATGGCTCAAGTAGGGTTACGCGGCAAAGTAGCGGTCGCTTATATCGGCAAACTTAAAACCACTTTCCAAATCGTTGCCTTGATTTTCCTGCTATATAACCAATATTTGTTTGGCGTAATTCCAATGCGTACGCTAGGAATTATTGCTTTAGTATTAGCTACTATTCTGACGCTAGTATCAATGGTGCAGTATTTGCGTAGTGCTTTTGCAAATCCCCAAGATTAGGGGCTTGAGAAATTAGCAGCAGCGTTTTTTAAAAGCGCTGCTGCTAAAAGGTGTTAAGCGTTGCGACCAGAGATTAAAAAGTCTTGGTATTCTTTCAAACGCTGCCAATTTTGCTTCGCTGCCAATTCAGCTTGGTAAGGCCACGATTTAGGTTCATGTAATTTAAACTGGCTACCACCAGCATCTAAAATGGCTTTTAAAGCATCTCGATCCATCGTCGCTAGCTTCGCGTAGTTCTTAATGCCAGCATCATTCAGTAGTTTCTCGATTCTAGGACCAATGCCTTCCAGCTTCTTGAGGTCATCCACATGATCATCATTGGGGACTATCAGTGATGTTGTAACACTAGGCTCGGCTACTTTGGTTGATTTTGGAGCGGCAGCAGGGACAACTCGACTTGGAAAAGCCGTATCCCGTGAAGATATTGAGCTAGTCGTTGAAGATGGACTCGTTTCAACACTGCTGCGGCCTTTTAACAGGCTACGTAGATCAGCTTCGTAAGTCGTTTCCGTCTCCATCGTTGGCATTGATGTGCTAACAGAGGGCGGGTAGCTAGCGGTTGGCGCTGTAGAGTTAATTCGAGCACGCATTTGTGCTATTGGGTCAAGATTTTCAGGTGCTACTTCAACGATTGGGGGGCGTGCTGGGGATTTTTTGCAGCACCAACCCATTTTTTTAAGCAAAAAGCACAACAGAGCGCCTAGCAAAAAACAGCCGATTAGCAGCAAGGCGATTTCGAGGCTAGCTGTACCGAAGGTGTAAGCTTGATTGGTGGTTTCGTTCACAGTCAGTGCCCTTTAATCATTGGATTTATTTTGTAGATAACAGAACAGAAAGCCCAAAATAAAGGCAACACCGAGCATGATGGCTAGCTCAAGGCTAGCAGTAGTCATATCAACGCGGCTAGTTATGTTTTCGAACATATAAGTCGGTACTCCTATAGCCAAGTTATTTGATGGGTTTGACTTCGACACGCCGGTTTTTATTCCGACCTTCTTCGGTTTTATTGCTGACCCAAGGGGTAGCTTCACCTTTAGAGCTGGCTTCCACACGCTCAGCAGGTGCACCACGCTTGATCAGTACTGTACGAATCCGTTCAGCACGTTGTAAACCCAGTTTTTTATTAATGTCAGCGTCACCAACATTATCAGTATGCCCAATCAATTGAACTTTAGCTTTGGGATTAGCTTTTAGGTAGCTTATTAAATCATCAAAGTAGTCGGCAGTACTATCTGCAAGCTCAGGTTTAGTCGAGCGGAATGGAAAATATAAGCGCGCTGAGCTGACATTTTTCTTACCTGCTGCAGGCTTATCCATATCTACCGTGATTTTATTTGCATCAGACGTTTTAGAAGCTACGGCTTTTTGTTGAGCCTCAGCCTCTTCAGGTTGGGCTTCGCTAGCTTTTTCCTCTTCTGCATTAGCTTCGGTTTCAGCAGCGTCAGCTTCAGATTCCTTAGTAGCAATTGATTCAGTAGCGGTACTAGCAGCTACTTGACCAGTCGCCATATCGGGGTCTTTAGGATTAGGCTCGGCACGCGTATTATTTTGTGCGACGGTTTCTCCTGAAGAATTAGCCTCTAAATAGTCGGCGACCCCATTTTTGTTATGGTCGGCCGCATCTGCAAGATTACCATCATTGTTTGGATCTGGGTTTTCCATGGCAGTCATCACGCCATCATTGTCGTCATCTGTATCTAGTGCATCTAGTGTGCCGTCTTGGTCAGTATCTTTCTTATCAGCTAATTCAACGCTATCAGCTACACCATCGCCATCAGAGTCAGTGAGGGTAGGGTTAGTACCGGCTTCCTTTTCTTCCCCATTGAGAATGCCATCATTATCATCGTCTAAGGTTGCCCAGCCGCTATCTTTATCCAAATAGTCGGGTGTTCCATCTTGGTCGCTATCACGTGCATCAGTGACAGAACCATCACGGTTAGCATCGACCGCCTCATTCGAGGTTAAATCACCATCGCCATCATCATCAGTATCTAAAGCATTGATCGTGCCATCATCATCGGTATCTAAAGGCGCTTCGGCAGGTTTTTCACCTAATTCATCTTTATCACTGACACCGTCTTTATCTGAATCAGCCATATATGGGTCGAGGCCTAACTTTTGTTCTAGCTCGTTAGGTACGCCATCTTTGTCGCTATCGTCAGCAGTGGTGACAACCGGTTCATTAGAGACAGGCGGCTCAGCGGGAACTTCTTCTTTGACTTCTGGAACAGACGTTGGCTCAGCAGGTTTGGCCGTTGCAGCGACGGGTTTCTCTTCTTGTTTTTCTTCTGTCTTTGTTTCTGGGGGAGTCAGAGTTGCAGCAGTGCTAGCTGTAGCGAGAGCGGTTGCAGCGGGAGTTGGCGTATCGGCAGCTTTGGTATCAGTATGAACTTCTGGAGTTTTGGTTGCAGCTTTAGTGTTATGGGTATCACTAGCTTGTTCAGTATGGGCGATAGCTGCTCCACAAAATCCTTTGATATCGCAGGCATACCACCACCAACAACCCAAGCCCCAAACACCGGCAAGTGCCAGCACAACGAGTGCTTTCGCTTTCATTATCCGCATAACTCCTTTCTTGTTTCGCTTCCATAGGGTGACTAGATTTAAGCGCTAGTTTAACACTGTAATTTTAGATAATTTTGACTGAATCGCCTAAAGCTTAGCATTGTTCCCAAGGTAAACCATGAAAACGCCAGCCGCCCAGTGTGCTACGATGATGTTGTTCATCGCGCTCACCTTCAAAACCTTCGTTCACATGCAAGACATTTTGGAAGCCAGCTGCTAACAAAGCAGCACCTGCATCTTTTGTCCGTTTACCACTGCGACAACAAAGCACGACCGTAGCCTCTGATTTAGGATCTAAGCCTTTGCAACGTCCAGTCACTAAGCGTTCGACATCAGGCACGAAGTTTGGGTTCACATCCCAATCAGGTTCATCAATCCATGCGATATGAATAGAGCCTACTGGATGGCCGACAAATAGATATTCCATAGATGAGCGTATATCGACAAGCACGCTTTTATCAGGATTTTCCTGTAAATACTGATAAGCAGCAACAGGCGATAAGTCGATCAACTCAGCCATGATCTTTCCTCTAAGATGCTAATAATTTTATTGAAAGCTTAATTGAGCGGCTGCATTAAAGGGAGGATAGCGACAATTCCCTGATCATTTGGCAGCTGCTTGCCTTTAAGCCACAGCAAAATATCCTGATCGGCAGCACTTAGCAAGCGTTCAAACGCAAACTGCTCGCCCATAGCTAAAGAGGGATAGACATTTTCAAGAAAGCTTAAAAGTGGCTTATTAAGTTCAGCATGCGTGCGATGACAAGCCCAACGTAAACGAATTAAGCGCTCTTGCCATTGGGCTTCATTTTGATCGAGTATCCCCATTAGGATAGGGAGCGGATTTTTACAGCTAAGGCCTGAAATTGCTCAGGTGTAGGCTCGGTTTGGAACAAAATACCAAACAAAGTCGGGTCTTGTAATTCGAGTAATTCATCGAAGCGCTGAATTTCTTCAGTATCAGCTTGAGAGAAATGGCTTTTTAAATAACGTTCGAGTACGAAGTCGAGTTCTTTCATGCCGCGTCGACAACGTAATTTATAGCGAGAGAGTTCGTTCATGCAGTCCACCTTTACTAATCTGCAAAACCCTTCTCTTTTAAGAGAAGGGCGCTAGAACGAGCCTAATTAAGAGGACTTAATACAGGCGCTCCACCATCAGTTTTTTCAGCTCACCAATAGCCTTAGCTGGATTCAGACCTTTCGGGCAAGTATTGGTGCAGTTCATAATGGTATGGCAGCGATAAAGCTTGAATGGATCTTCAAGATTATCCAAACGCTCACCGGTCGTTTCATCACGGCTGTCAATCACCCAACGATAAGCTTGGAGCAGAACGGCTGGACCTAAATAGCGGTCACCATTCCACCAGTAGCTTGGGCAAGAAGTTGAGCAGCTTGCACATAGAATGCACTCATATAGACCATCTAGCTTCTTACGATCCTCTGGAGATTGTAAGCGCTCGCGATCTTGTGGCGCAGGCGTTGAAGTCTGCATCCAAGGCTTAATCGAGGCATATTGTGCATAGAAGTGAGTCAAATCTGGAACCAGATCTTTCACCACTTCCATATGCGGCAAGGGGCTAATGGTAATATCGCCCGGAATATCTTCGATGGCTTTAATACACGCGAGTGTATTTGAGCCACCAATATTCATCGCACAAGAACCACAAATCCCTTCACGACAAGAGCGGCGGAAGGTCAACGTAGGATCAATCTCGTTTTTGATCTTTAAAAGTGCATCCAACACCATCGGTGCGCAATCATCCAGATCAATCGGGAAGGTATCCCAACGTGGGTTTTGCCCACTGTCAGGGTCATAACGATAGATCTTAAAGTTCTTTACACGGCTCGCACCTGTGGGTGTTGGCCAAGCCTTGCCTTCTTTAATGATCGAGTTCGCAGGAAGTTTAAATTCAGCCATAGTTCGTTATGCTCCCTTAGTAGGTGCGCTTTTTCGGCGGGATGTATTCAACATCATCCGTCAGGGTATAGGTATGTACTGGGCGATAGTCAATGCTGACTTGGCCTTGTTCGTCCAACCAAGCCAACGAGTGCTTCATCCAAGTAGCATCGTCACGATCTGGGAAATCTTCACGGGCATGCGCACCACGGCTTTCTTTACGATTCGCTGCGCACTGTACAGAAACTTGAGCACAATCCAATAAATTGGCTAGCTCGAAAGTTTCCATTAGGTCAGAGTTCCAGATCAGACCACGATCACTGACTTTCACATCATTGTAGCTGGCATAGATGGCATTCATTTTCTCAACGCCTTCTTGCAATGAGTCGCCAGTACGGAAGACTGCAGCATGCTTCTGCATGGTGTGTTGCATATTGTCGCGGATTTCTGCAGTGGTGGTGTTGCCATTCGCATTATGAATGCGTTTGAAGCGATCCATCACTTTATCGACGCCTGATTTGGGTAGATCAGGTTGGTTAGCGCCCGCTTTTAAAGTCTCAGCGCAACGATTAGCCGCTGCACGACCAAATACTACGATGTCTAACAAGGAGTTGGAACCTAAACGATTCGCTCCATGTACCGACACGCAAGCGCATTCGCCAATCGCCATCAAGCCCGGGATTATGCTATCAGGATTACCATCTTTCAGTGTCACTACTTCGCCATGATAGTTGGTAGGGATACCACCCATGTTATAGTGAACCGTTGGCAATACAGGAATCGGCTCTTTAGTAACATCTACACCCGCGAAAATCTTCGCGCTTTCGGCAATACCGGGTAAACGTTCGTGAATAACTTCAGCACCTAAATGCTCTAAGTGGATATGGATATGGTCTTTCTTCGGACCTACGCCACGACCTTCATTAATCTCAATCGTCATTGAGCGGCTAACAACATCACGTGAAGCTAAGTCTTTCGCATTCGGTGCATAACGCTCCATGAAGCGTTCGCCCAATGAGTTCGTTAAATAACCACCTTCACCACGCACCCCTTCAGTAATCAAACAACCTGAGCCGTAGATGCCCGTTGGATGGAATTGGGTAAATTCCATATCTTGCAGCGGTAAACCGGCACGAGTCACCATACCATTACCATCGCCCGTACAGGTATGTGCAGAGGTCGCAGAGAAGTAGGCGCGACCATAACCGCCGGTTGCGAGCACGACAGTCTGCGCGCGGAAAATACGTAAAGTGCCGGTGGCTAAGTCCCAAGCTAATACGCCACGGCAAACGCCTTGCTCATCCATGATGAGATCGGTCGCGAAATGCTCAATATAGAATTCAGCGCTATGCCGTAAAGATTGTTGGTACAGCGTATGCAGAATCGCATGGCCGGTACGGTCAGCAGCAGCACAAGTGCGTTGGGCAATACCTTCACCGTAATTGGTGGTCATCCCACCGAATGGGCGTTGGTAAATACGGCCTTCTTCAGTGCGCGAGAACGGAACACCTTGATGCTCTAATTCGATCACCGCTGGAATCGCTTCACGGCACATATATTCGATAGCATCTTGGTCACCCAACCAATCAGAGCCTTTTACAGTGTCATACATATGCCACTGCCATTTGTCAGGCCCCATATTGCCTAACGCTGCCGACATACCCCCTTGCGCTGCCACGGTATGACTACGGGTAGGAAAGACCTTAGTAATGCAAGCGGTCGATAAACCTTTTACCGCCATACCGAAGGTAGCACGCAAACCGGCACCACCTGCTCCCACGACGACCACGTCATAGGTATGGTTTTCAATTTTATACTCAGACATGCAAGGCTCCTCAGCTGCCGAAAGCCGCAAGCAATACGGCGATAATACTGGTGGCCCCAGTTAAGGCCAAAAATAGTTTCATGCCAATTAAAGCACCTATTTTCACCCCTTCATTGTGCACATAGTCTTCGATTACCACTTGCAAGCCTAAAGCAGCATGGTAAAACGCAGTGAAAATGAACAGGCTGAACATAGCAGCACTAAAGGGTGATGAAAAATAAGTTAAGGTAGTGGCGTAGTCTTTATCACTTAAAGCAGCTACGGTGAAAGCTATCCACAAGGTTAAAGGCACTAAAGCGACTGCAGTAACGCGCTGCATCCACCAATGATGTGTGCCTGCTTTAGCCGAGCCAAGTCCACTCGCTTTCTTTAAAGGTGTTACCAAACTCATGACAATCTCCTGCGAATCTTAGGCAACCAGCCACACTAAAATAGTTAAAACGACTGAAGCACCGACAACAACTTTGCCAGTCAAAAAGGTGGTTGGAATATCAAAACCGAAACCAGTGTCCCACAGTAAATGGCGAATACCATTGCACATATGGTAGAGCAATGCCCAAGTCCAGCCGAATAAAACGAACTTGCCGAGGAACGAGCCTAAAATGCCGCTAGCAGTCGCGTAGGCTTCAGGGCCCGCTGCTAAGGCAGTCAACCAATACACAACAAGGATGCTGCCAACTGACAACACAATGCCGGTAGCACGATGCAGAACGGATAATACAGCGGGGAAGGGCATCTTATAAACTTGCAGATGCGGAGACAGCGGTCTGTTACTGGTGGTTTTCATTTGCTTGGAACCTATGTTGATACATGTTTTCGTAAGCCTTCGGATTGTCGACATGTGTACTGACAGGTTGTGAATAATAGCTGGAATCTTAAGGGTTTCCAAGTGTGCGACTGCAACATTGTTGACATAATTGCAACTTGGTTATAGTTCAAAGACTCCTGTTCTGGCAGCTTAAAAGTCTATCGCGATGGCCGAGATTGAGAGCATACAACACCTGAATTGATGTTAAAATCATAGTCCGTTGATTTCTTGGTCACCCCGATGCAATTTGAGAGTCCTAAGTACGAGTGGTTTTTTGCCTGTCCACAGTTTGTTGAGCCTTTATTAGCTGAAGAGTTAAACAGCCTCGGTGCTGAGCAAACCAAAATTGGTCATTCAGGTGTGCAAGTGCTGGGTGATTTAAGCTTTGCCTATCGAGCGTTAATTTGGAGTCGCTTGGCTTCGCGCGCTACCTTGCAGCTAGTACATGGCTTTGGCAAAGACAAGGCTGAGTTAAGCGAACTGATTAAAACCATTCCTTGGGAAGAGCATCTGCGTATTGATGGCAGTTTCAAAGTGCGCTTTTCTGGGCTAAATGATGATATTCGCAATACTCAATTTGGTGCGCAGTGGGTTAAAGATGAGATCGTTGATTTGCTACGCACTCCAGAAGGGCAGCGGCCTAGTGTTAGTGCGAATCCTGATCTGGTAGTCTCGGTCAATTTGCATAAGGGCAAAGCCAGTATTGGGATTGATCTGAACCAAAAAGGTTTGCATCAACGTGGCTATCGCGATCCCGACGCTTATTATGCTCTGCATGAAAACCTAGCCGCTGCAGTTTTAATTAGAGCAGGGTGGCCAGAACTTATTAAGAGTGATGCCGCTGTCATATGCTTTCTTGATCCACTGTGTGGTTCAGGTGAGTTCATCGCTGAGGCTGCTTTAATAGCTTTGGATATAGCGCCTGCTTTATTGCGTGGTGCGACCGTTGCACAGCGCTGGCTGAAGCATGATACCGCACTGTATAGCCAGCTTTTGACGGAGGCACGTGAGCGTCAACAAGCAGGTTTAGCCAACGCGGCGCGTTTTCGTTTTATTGGTTGCGAATTAGATAAACAAAATTTAGCCACGGCTAAAGCGGACTGGAGTGCTTTAGGGCTAATCGCTGCTACTTGGATTAACCAAGAGCCTAAACAAATCGACTTTGCGACTTTCCACGCCGATAAAGGCTTATTGCTAAGCAAGCTGCCCTTTGATGCTGAGCAAAACTCCTTAATCTGGCGCACTAGTTATAGTGAATTCGGTAAGGCGAGCGCTAAACTATCAGCTAATTTCCAAGGCGCTTTATTTGCACCCGCAGCAGCACCTTTAGCCTTCACCGATTTGTTCTATAGCAAAACCTATCGCTATCTCAATGGGCGCGATGAATACCAGCTGTGGACTTTGGATAAAGTGGTTCAAAAGATTAGCCCAACTAGTTGGATTTCTGAAGACTTTGCTAATCGCATTGAAAAGAATTTACGTAAACTTAAAGGCTTTATTCAGCGCGGTACCACCGATGCCTACCGCATTTATGATGCCGATATTCCCGAATATGCAGTGGCAGTGGATCGTTATGCAGATTGGCTGCATGTACAAGAATATGCGCCACCCGCCAGCATTGATGAGAAAACGGCTCAGCAGCGCTTAGATCAGGTGCTCATTACTTTAGCCGAAGTACTTAAAGTTCCTCCGAATAAAATTGTACTTAAGCAGCGTAAGCGGCAAAAAGGCTCAGACCAATACGAGCGCCAAGCCGAGGCTGGTAATAGCTTAATCGTGCACGAGCATGGGGTGCGCTTTAAAGTCAACCTGAGTGATTACTTAGATACTGGCCTGTTTTTAGACCATCGCCCCATGCGCTTATGGATACAACAGCAGGCCAAAGATAAATCGGTTTTAAATCTGTTTTGCTACACCGGTGCAGTCAGTGTGCATGCTGCGGTAGGTGGTGCTAGTCGGGTTGATAGCGTGGATTTATCCGCAACTTATCTGGCTTGGGCAGAGGATAATTTTCAACTCAATCATTTAGCCACCAATCCTTATAAATATCACATGATTCGTGATAACGCGATGGAGTGGCTGGCGCATTGCAAGCAGCGCTATGATTTGATTTTCTTAGACCCACCCACTTTTAGTAATTCTAAGCGGATGCAGGATGTGTTTGATGTGCAACGTGATCATGTACAGTTGCTAAACGATGCTATGCGCGTCTTACAGCAAGGCGGAACTTTAGTATTCTCTAATAATTTCCGTAAATTTAAATTAGATCCGATAATTTTAGAGCAATATGCTGTCGAAGATTATCGTCTGCCTTCAATACCTGAGGATTTTCAAAGAGATATGAAGATTCATGGATGTTGGTTAATAAAGCATAAGAGCTAATTAAAGCAGTTTATCAGCGAGCACTTGCAAGTTAGTTCAAATTGCAGTAGAAAATACAAAGGAATCAGAGTACTGAGCTTTTCTTTTTAGTCTCTGATTCCTAGGAATAAAGCTGATTTTTATTTTTGTAATTATACATCAAACAGCCAAGTGCGACCCTGGTGAGCAAGTTTGGCCAAACTTGCCAACATTGATGTTTTAAAGCGCAAGCCGGTATAAGTTTTAGCAATTTATACCGGTTCTTGTTTCTGCTTTGTCCCTAATAATTATCATAATTTCCTGATCAGGAAATTTATATGGAATCCATTAAATTGTAACTTAATGTAACAAGAGTCTTTGTCATTTGCGCTAAAAGCCAGCCAATTTATACAGGCGTTGTGCCTCTGCTGGGTTTGGTTCAACACCATTGCCCGTTTCATATAAGCCAGCCAAAGCTAACAAAGAGCCAGGTAATCCTTGTTCTGCGGCTTTCTTAAACCATTCAGCCGCTTTGTTGCTGTCTTGATCGACGCATTCCCCTGCTAAATACATAAAGCCTAAACCATGTTGCGCTAAGCCATAACCTTGCTCAGCTGAGTCTTGCATCCATTTCCAAGCAGCTACATCACTTTGTGTATTGCCCAAACCATTTTGGTACATAATGGCGACATGATACTGCGCTTGTGCGTCACCTTGTTCGGCATAGGGATAGAGCAATTGCATGGCACGGGCAAAGTGTTTGGCTTCAAAAGCAGCCATACCGCTAGCAAAGCCTGCATCAGCATCAGTGTATTCAGAGTTAGCCATCAGTTGTTCCTTCCTCAGTAAGTGCGTAGCAAGCCTAGCTACAAAGTCTTTAGCCTAAGTTAGAATAAGCCTCGATGCAAAGCGTTACCCCGATAGGGGTATTTCTATGCGCTGATGCACTTCCTACACTGCTTTGCTATGGAAACTGTCACTATGTCTGAAGCCAATTTAGCTCTACATCTCAAACAATGTATTCAAAAGGTCGCAACTGGCCCTGAATACAGCAAGGATTTGTCCTACACCGAAGCCTATCAGGCAATGCAATATATTTTAACGGGAACCGCTGATCCGGTACAAACCGCGATTTATTTTATTGCTTTACGCATGAAGCGTGAAACGGATGAGGAAAATCGTGGCACGCTGCAAGCCTTAATGGATGGCTCGATCATTAGCCAAGCTAGCGTCGATGAGTTAGTGGACATTTCCGATCCGTATGATGGTTTTACCCGTGGAGTTCCGGCCTCCAGTTTTGTACCTGCCGTGTTAGCAGCGATGGGCGTTCCAGCCGTGATACATGGTTTGGCAAGCGTGGGGCCAAAATATGGTGCAACTCATCATAAAGTTTTAAAAGCTGCTGGAATTAATGTGCAGCTCACCCCGCAACAAGCGACTGCACAGCTCGAGCAAGTAGGTTGGACTTATATTGATCAGGCCAGCTTCGCGCCCCAATTACATGCTCTGATTCCGCTACGCCAACGCATGGTTAAGCGCCAAATCCTCACTACCGTGGAAACAATGCTCGGGCCGATTCGGGCGCGAACAAAAACATACTGTATGGGTGGTTATGTACATAAGGCTTATCCACCGATTTATGCCTCCTTAGCACGCCAAGCAGGTTTTCAGACGGCGATGTTTGTGCGTGGAGTAGAAGGTGGCGTTATTCCTTCGATGCAGCAGGCAGGACGCTTGTTTGCTTATCAGGATCAAGGTGCTGAGTATCAAGTTGATTTAGCACCGCAAGATTTAGGGATTGTGGCTGAAACACGTGCCGTACCTTTACCACCTGAATTAATTCCTACAGACGATGCGCTCATTGATAGCGACGCACTTGCAGCCCAAGCTGCCCGCTTAGGCTTAGCCGCTTTAGCCGGGGAGCGTGGCTTGACTTATGACAGCTTGGTTTATGCCTGTGCTATCTGTTTAAGCCATTTAAAGCGTTATCCAGATCTGCAAATGGCTGCTACTGCAGTACGTTCTGTACTCGATAGTGGGCAGGCAATAAAATTTTTTAAAGCTGCTAAATAATCATTTTCATGTTTAGCAGTACGTGATTAATAGTTTTTGAGAGGAGCTTCTAATGAATCAACAATATTACGATGCAGTCGTGGCGATGGAGCAAGCGGGTGCGGATAACGAATTCGTACAAGGTTGGCAAAATGGCTATTTACATAATCCAATGCGGGAAGAGCAGCGCTTAAATGAGGCTTATGAAGCGGGTTATGAAGCGGGCAAAAATCGTGATGCTGATGCCTATAAAGAGTGGGTAAAAGCATAAACTAAACCCATAGTCCTTCTACACAAAAGCGGGCATTATGTTCGCTTTTTAGGAGGGTTTTTATGTGTTTTGCTTTGCTAGCTAGTCAACAACATTCCCACTATCCCTTTATTCTTGCGGCCAATCGTGATGAGTTCTTTGATCGTCCAGCGACACCCCTTGGCGTTTGGCCTACGAATCCGTCAATAGTGGGTGGCATTGATCAAAGCTCGCAAGGCTCTTGGTTAGCACTTAATCAAGATAATCTAAAATTCGCTTTAATCACTAATGTGCGTCAAGGTAGTCCGCAAGCTGGTGCGCGTTCACGGGGCTTATTAGTTAGTGAGTTCGTGGCAAGCTCAGATCCCATAGCGCTGGATTTACAGCAAATCGAACAAACTAAAAATAATTATGCAGGTTTTAATTTAATAGCAGGTCATTTACCCAATGAACTTTATTTTTTAAGTAATAAAAATTCAAATACTCAAGGCTTCTTAAATAAGGGTTTTTATGGTTTAACTAATGCTAGTTTAAACACGCCTTGGCCAAAAATTAAGCGTGGTTTATCTAATTTTAAGCAATTGGTAACTAATTCACAAAGTTACAATCAAAACACCTTAGTCGATAAATTATTTGAATTGCTTGCTGATAAGACCAAAGCAGAGCAAAAGTCCCTACCTAATACAGGGATTGGCTTAGAAAAGGAGCTTTGGTTATCACCTATTTTTATTGAACCGGGCTTTATGAATTATGGGACACGCTGTTCAACGCTTATTCTGATGGACATTAATAAACAAGTGTTTTGCTATGAGCGGACATATTATTCTGATAGTAGGTTATCAAATTCAGAGTATTGTTTTTACTCATCTTAGATTAAATTAATTCTATTGTAGAAATGTGCTAAGAATATAAAAAACTACAATTTTTTAATTAAACTACTTCTAAACTACTAAGTGCTGGTGCTTGTAACCAGCTTAAAACCAGCAAATACACTTGGAGTGTTAGTGATGAAAAAAATAATCCATGGCGCTCTGTTGGCTGGCGCAATTCCTTTTGTTAGTGGTCAAGCTGAGGCAGGACCACTTGCGCCAATTGTCAATGAAGCCAATAAAATGCGTTCTACCGCGTGGTTGTTAAATAAACAGGCGAAAACTATTGAAGAAACCATGCAAAGTTTAAAAAGGCAGGGGATCAATGTGGTCGAGCTGCGGTATAAAGCAAAAATGATGCGCCGTAGTGCGACTCGATATGCAGTAGAATCGAACAAGCTAGCCAAGAAAGCTTTCAAATTAGGCTATCACCGTTCGAACCATTCTCACCCTCGTTACAACTCATAAACTGAGTGTCAAATAAGGAGATGTACCGTGAAAAAGAAGCTAATCTTATTATTAGGTATGACTGTGTTAGGTACTACCACGATGTTGGTAACTACTAGCACTGCCAATGCGCATTATGTTCCACCCAAATACACTAAATGTGGTTGTGTGGTCATGACTTATACTGAGCCAGCTTTTATCTGGTAAGGTTAAGCTAGGCAGCCGAGTTCTCCCAGTCTCTACTCGGCTGCTTAGTCCAATTAATCATAGCGCTTGCCATTCAGCTCAATCCAACCTCCAGCTTTACGTCCTTTTGGATCATGATGAGTCCAATGAATGACTCCACCCCGATTATTCCAAACATATTCGCCTTGGACTTTAACGGCAGCGCCTTCATGCACGGGTACACGGCTCGCTACATCAATATTGTGTGAAACCAATAAAGTCAGATCATTAGCCACTTGCACCAAAAATTTTTGGTGACGATCACCTTCGGTATCGTCTTTCAGGTTTTTGATGACTTCGCCTTGGATGTGCGTCCAAAACTTAGCATTAGGATCATTCGCAGCTGCACGTAGTTGCGCAATGGTTTTAGTTTGATTAGCAGGAGCGGAGCTAGCACTTGGGCTGGAGGTAGTGCTAGGCTGTTTCCCAACATGGCCTGAAAAATATTGCCAAGCCGCCACAATGACTAGCACAGCGATAACCATAAGATTCCGTAGATTATAACCCGCCATTAGCTTTTTACCGTTTTGCGTAAATAAGCCATGATTTCTTCGCGGGCTTCAGTAATGACCGAGTCGCGATCCAGTGAATCGAGGATTTGCTCTACCGTAAATTTTGGCCCCATTTCGCCCCAAGATTTACCATTGGCTAGCCATTTTTCAGCCACCCGCCCGACCACTAAAGTACTGTACCAAGCCACTGCACCTTGAGTTGCGCCCGTCAATAACACCGATAGTCCACCCGTACCTAGTTTTAACACAGTCGCCACTAAGTGCACTGCCCAAGTAGTGCCTATCAATACAATCATTTGCCCTGAAATAGTTTTTAAGAGATCACCTGCTTCACTCTTGGACATCGGCAAGCCATATAACCTAGATAAATGCACAATCATGCCCGCATCAATGGCGGCAGCAGCAATTAAGTCGGCAATCGGAATCGGGTTGAGCGCGACAGCAACACCTTGAGCGATACAATAAGTGTGAATGGTTTTTAGGCCAAGCTCGTGTTTGACCACGAGAATCCGCTTGCCCACTTCCTCGCTGAGGTTGCTCGCAAACAACGAAGCATTTAAGGCAGCTAGGGTTTTGCCTTCGCTTTCAATAATGTCCCACAGCCTAATTTTTAATGCGTGCACGTCAACTGGGCGCACGCGCACGCTTTCTTGTTCATTACCTGCAGCGTCGATATAAATCACTGTTTGGCGACTGGCTTGCGCTGTGGTGAAAATAATATTTTCTGCTTCCAGCACGCCTTGAGTACGCTCTTCAAGTACGGTTTTGAGCTGCTGCTTTTCTTTATCTGTATACCGATCTGCTTTGTTCACCACCAAAATAGTCGGGCGATGGCTAGCGGCTACTGTTTTTAACGCACGAAACTCTACATCCGTTAAATCGCTATCGATCACGAACAGGACTAAATCAGCACGAGTAGCCACCTCATGTGCCATCCGCTCCCGATCTTCGCCGGCAATTTCATTGATGCCGGGTGTATCAATCAGATACAAACCGCCATCTGAATATTCCTCCCATGCATGAAAATCAGTAGTTTTGGTTTCGCCATGCAGAACACTGACACTAAACGCATCTTTGCCTAATAAAGCATTCAGCAGCGAAGATTTGCCGACGCTCACCCGTCCAAACACTGCAATATGAATATGCCCATGTTCAAGCTTATCGAGCATGGATTGCACTTGGGTATAGTCATCTTTTAAGGTGCTGCGTACATCTTCGGGGAGATTTTTATCTTCCAATAAACGCCGTAGGCTTTGGGTCGCAAGGTTGAGGTGCGAATCCCCTTGAGTGGTTTTTTTGGTGCTAGGGTCTTGCTCATTATTCACGGCTGACTCGCTCGCTGTCTTTGGTTTTGTATTGATCGACAACCAATCGGGCCAATGTTTTTGTACGTTCTTCCAGATTTCCACTCAGCATCTCCCGAAACGTCAGTGCTGCTGGAGCTGCTTTTAAAGCTCCACGTTGTTCTAAAGTGAGGGCAACTGCATGCCCCAAAGCATCAAAGATCAGCCCATAAGCGACCGCATGGACTAAGCCACCTGCCACCGTCCCAATCCCCGGAAATGCTTTTAAGCCATTACCCGCTACCGCCAAAATCAGCGGAATGCTTTTTTTCATTTGGTTTTGGCTAAAGTCGAGGAATTGGTCAATATCGATCTGTTTGACGGGTACGTCATACAGTTTGCATAGCTCTTGCACCATGCGCGTACCCAAAATACCTTGAATAATAATATCGGTACCGGGGCTAATCGCTGCCAGCGCACCAATCACCGCATTGCGGGTGCCGGTGCGGATAATCTTTTCCGCTTGTTCGCGGCGGAAGCTCGCCCGGCTTTCGTCCAGTTTGGTTTGCACGAGGCTAAACACGCTGGAGTCGCGCAATTTTTCCAGCCATTCCATCCGGCTATCAATTTCAGTTTGCAGTGTTTCTGCCAGTGCGGTCACATTGGCTTGACGTTCACGTTGAATAGTTTCTTCACGGCCATCAGGGTAAACACGCACCACTTCTTCGCTACCCCCGGATTGAATAAATACCACGCTAGGTAGTAAGGATTCTTGAGGAGCAGTTTTCTCAGTGGAGACGAAGCGACTTTGAATGCGTTCTTTGAGCTGCTGCTTTTCGGCATCGGTATACAAATCACTTTTATTGAAAGCGATAATCAAGGGTTTGCCGAAAGTGTAAAGCTCTTGAATATCTTCAAACTGGCTACGACTCAGGTCTGAATCGACGACATAAACCACAATTTGCGCGCGCACTGCTTCATCACGGGCTAATTCGTTTAAAGAGCCTTCTGCTTCATTGCGCCCCGGAAGGTCGGTCAACAGCAAGCGATCACGTGAGCTGGTTTGCCACATATATTCGTGAATTTCGCGGGTAGAGCCACCCCGTAAGCTAATTTCTACGCCAGCACTTGGGAGCAGGGCTTTAATAATCGAGGATTTGCCAGTACTCACGTCACCAAAAAAAGCGATATTGATTTGCCCAGCTGCTTTGCGGGCATTGAGCAGCTCTAACTCTTCTTTAAAGGGGGTGATATCCATGCCCGCTGCTTCGATTTGCTTGATCTCGGCTTCGACTTGTTCAGCCGTCGGCGGTGTGGCTGGGCGCTGGAAATTAGGACTAACTCGACTGCTACCTAGCACCAATTTTAAGGCTAAACCAAGGCTCGCCAGAATCAGCAGGGCGATTAAACCGACATAAAGATAAAACAAACCACTAGGCAGTTGCTGCAAGCGATCCCATAAATCCAAGGCAGTTTGGGTGGCATAGAAGATAAACAGCAGTAACATGAAAGTCGCAAAGACAATAGCCCCTGCCAGAATCCAACGAAGGTTTTTAGATATTTTCATAAAGAGATCGTCTGGTTTTTCATGCGGCTATCTTAACATGCTTTAGAACTAGGCTTGAATGCGTGCGCATAGCTTCGCTCTTTCTTCTTGTAGTTAGCCTGCGTATAGTTCGGCAGATCAAGCTGTTAGACCTTTGTGATTGAGTATTCAGATGAATTTAAGCCCTAGTTTACTTGCGCGAATTTTTATTCCTTTTGCCCTCGGCTACTTTCTTTCTTATTTATACCGAGTCGTCAATACGATTATTGCGGGCGATCTTTCTAAAGATATGCATTTGGATGCCAGCCAACTGGGCTTGCTCACCAGCACTTATTTAATCACGTTTGCGGCCGTGCAATTACCTTTGGGTATTTTATTAGATCGTTATGGCCCGCGCAAAATTGAGGCTTTATTGCTGCTATTTGCGGCTGCAGGTGCTGTGGTATTTGCAATGGCGCAATCCTTGGGCTGGTTAATTGTCGGGCGCGCCTTGATTGGTTTTGGCGTCTCGGCCTGCTTGATGGCTGCGTTTAAGGCTTTTGTGCAATGGTTTCCGAAAGAGAAATTGCCGCTCGTGAACGGTTTGCAGTTTACTGCGGGTGGCTTCGGTATTTTAGCCGCATCAATACCTGTTGAGTTTGCTTTGACCTTTACTGATTGGCGTGGTGTCTTCATGGGCTTAGCCGTGCTGACTTTAATCGTTAGTCTGCTAGTATTTTTTGTCGTGCCAGACAAACCCATGCCAGCGAATAAAGCAACTTTAAAAGAGCATATCGGTGGCATTCTGCATATCTTTACTTCGCGCCAATTCTGGGGGATTTCACCTTGGGCGGTATCCACACAAGCAACTTTCCTTTCGATTATGAGCTTATGGGCGGGGCCTTGGTTGCGTGATGTAGCGGGCTTAGAACGTGCCGAGATTGCACCTGTCTTGTCTTGGCTAGCCGTCGGCGTAATTGCCGGTTATTTCTTTCTTGGTGTGATTGCTGAACGCTTAAACCGCTATGGCTTTTCGACTTTGCACGTCGCGAGTATCGGCTTAATCATGTTCATTCTGGTACAAATCGCGCTGATTTTTGAGTGGACTAGCTTATCAACGCTCTGGTGGATTCTATTCGGCTTCTTCGGTACGACGGGTGTGCTTGCTTATGCCTATTTATCCCAACAATTTGCGCCGGAGCTAGCAGGGCGGGTGAATACTGCCTTGAATTTATTAGTGTTTGTCTTCGCCTTCATTGCGCAATGGGGAATAGGCGTGGTGATTAACTGGTATTCGGGTAGTGATACTCAACATTATAACCCACAGGGTTATCAGATGGCCTTTGGGATTGCTTTAATAGCGCAAGTATTAACGATGCTTTGGTATTTTTGGCAGGCGCGGCGTTAATTTTAATTTAGTGAATTTTTACATTGAGAAATGTCGATAGAAGATATAGTATCAAATTAAGATTTTTATGAGCGGTTATTATATCATTCAATACTAAGTATACTTCTTCTATTTTGCCTAAAAAATTTCTAAAAATATTTTTATTTATTCTTCTCTTTTCACAATATTCCTATAGTTTTGCTGAGATAAAGCCCATTCTGACTATAGAGTTTGGAGGAGCTAAGGGTAGAAGTCTGTTGGTAGATTCACAAGATAGTATTCATGTCTTTGATACTAGCTATAAATTTAGAAAGTTTACAAAAGATGGTGTTTTGCTGAAGGTATGGGGCGGCAAGGGTTTTGGGGATGGCTATTTTTACAAGCCAGCTAGAGTTGGTCTAGATAGCTATGATAGGATTTATGTAGAGGACTATATTGATGATTCTTATCAAAATAAGAGAGTAAAGACTTTTTCAGTAGATGGTATCTTTCTTGGTGACTATAGTGGAAGCTGGCCATTTTTTGATAAGAAAAATAATACTTATAATTTAATTTTTAAAAGTAGGATTGATGATATTGACTCAAGTCAATCTAATTATGCTTTACAAAAAGTAGATATTAATTCCGATATGATTAAGGAGTGGAAGTTAACTAGCTCTTGGAGTAGATACTATTCAAATTATTTTATACCTGGTTGGAGTTTTGATTCTAGTGGAAATGCTTACTACATCGATTATATGGATTTCTCTATACCGGTTGGCAATTATAATCCAATTTATAAAATAAAAAAACTAAACATATCTAGCGATCAAGCTATTAGTAGTAAAAGTAACTTTAGCTCGTTAGATAATTTAGGAATAGATAATAGGAGTTATATTTATGCTGCCTCATCTAATCCTCAGTATGATTATGGCATTTATGGTTTTTCTTCTTCCATTCTAATGTTAGATAAAGAGCTTGAAGCTATAGGTCGCCTATATGCTAATAATGTAAAGGATTTTGGGTTTGATCGCTCCAGCAGTATCTATATCCTGCTAAATAGTAAAATTGAAATTTATTCGGCTTTACCTACTTTAAAAGCACCACGTTTAGTATCAGCAAAACGCTTAAGTTCAACAAAAATCAAACTTGTTTGGCAAGATAGAACTAAAAATGAAACTGGTTTTAATATTCAAAGAGCCGAAGCTAAAACTGATGGTCAGTGCAGTAACAGTCTTAACTTTAGAACTGTAAAAATTACTAAGGCTAATGTTAATAGCACCGAATTAGCCTTGCCCGCTGTACCAGGTTCAGGCACAAAGTACTTGTGCTATCGCATGACTACTTTAAGGGGTGATGATGAATCTTTAAGCTCTGGTGAGTTAGGTATCGATTTAAAGTCCAGCTATGTGGTTATAAATGAGTAGTAAGCCAAGCAATCTGAGTGTTTGCGTTGCCATTCTTTAAAATTTTTGCGAGGACATAATGAATATATTTACAGTTTTTAGACTTAATTTTATTAAATCTTGGCTAAGGCTAAGTTTTTTTATTACATTTGCCATGATTTTTTATAGCTTGCCAGCAGCCGCTGATCTTAAATTAATTAAAACAGTGGGTGAAACTAGCTTAATTGATTCAGTCACCGATTTAGCAGTTGGGCCACAAGGTACTATTTATCTGCTAGATGGAGTTGCAAAAAAGACTCATAAAATTAGCCCTGCAGGCAAAAGCCTTTTAAGTTGGAATGAAGGCAATGGGCTTAGCCTGGCTATTAATCAACAAGGTCAAGTTTATGTTAGAAATTACTCGGGTATCAGAAAGCTAACGCAGAATGGTAAGCTTATTAAAAAGTTGACAGTTGACTCTAGTTCGGTTGATGTTGCGTATGCTAGTGATATTGCTATTGATACAAATAATTATGTTTATATAAATATAGGTAGAGTTATTAATGTTTATAATAAAGAGTTGAATTTTGTCAAAACCATTAAAACTTATAATAACCCTGCTGCTGTAAGGTTTGGTTTAATTAAAAAACTAAATTTTAATAAAAGCAATTTATTTATACAAACCACTGCAGCACTTTTGCAGTTGGATGAAGCTAATAAATTAATTAATCGATTGACTCTTAATAAAATTCCTGTTGCTCAGTCAAGCAACTCTTATAATTTGGCTTTTGATACAACAGGCTCAATTTATGTTTCTGATCCAACTTGTCATTGTGTCAAACAATTTGATTGGCAAGGCCAAGTAACAAAAACCCTAGGTGGTCTCGGTAGTGAGCCAGGTAAGTTCTTTAGTCCAACCAGCTTAGCCCTTGATAATAATAATCGCTTGTTGGTTGGAGACGCTGGCAATTTCCGCTTACAAAAAATAGATCTAACAGGTTCTCCTTTATGGACGATGGGTGATGAGTCGAATAAATTTAAGAACCCTGCAGATTTAGCTCTAGATTCCGCAGGTAATATTTATATATTAGATCAAGGCCATGCAAGAGTTCAAAAGTATTCAGCAGATGGGGCTTGGCTTGCATCTTGGGGCAGAAGAGGGTATCAAGCAGGTCAATTAGCCAATCTTGAGAAAATAACGATCAATCCTCTGAATGATAAGGTTTATATTCAAGATTCCTATCCTATTAATGATAAAACCGTACAACGCACCCAGGTTTTTAATACCAATGGTGATTTTTTAGCAGAGTATGATTCTGCTTTGCCAAGTTTTGATACCAAGGCAAATACCTATCAGGTAGTTTTAAAAAGTAAAACTCCATTAGAGGATGGTAGTACTTATTATAATTATATTTATGGCTTGCAAAAATTGGATATCAATTCTGATCTTATAAAAGAATGGGAGATTAAAGGCGAGGAATCGACTTTGTGTTCAAGCCCCGGATTTTGTAATTATTATAAGTATGGACCTATTGCTTCTTCCTTAGTAATTAATTCAAAAAATGATATTTACTACTTGAGCTACCTTAAAGATAGTTATGGGCAATATATAAGCTTGAGTAAGCAAGCTACAGCAGCAGCTACTCCTAATGTAATAGTTAATAGCTTGCTTATTGCTGGAGTGGCCAATTTGTTAGTAGATAAACGTGATTTTATCTATATAGGTTTTTTTGAAGATAGAGATAATCCTGGTACTTCAGGACGCAGAATGGCAGTTTATAATGAGGCTTTTGAACTACTTGGTTATATCTACCAAACCTTTAACTACCCTAATCCTCTTTACGATCATGGCTATGTGGCTTCAGCTGCTGATAAATTTAATAAACTGTATTTACTTAATAATCAGCGCTTAGAAGTTTATTCACCTGCTTCAGCTTTAAAAGCGCCGACCCTTATTTCGACTAAAGTGATGGATGCTAAGGGCACAGTGAAGCTGACTTGGAAAGACCTAACTAGCGATGAATCAGGCTTTAAAATTAAAGTTTGTAATGGTCAGGGTGTTAACTGTGCGGATAAAGATGCCGTCACCGTTAAGGCGACAGGCGCTAATCTCACTAGCGTACTGATTCCTTCATTAGCAGCTAAAGGTTCTGGCGTAGTTAAAACTTTCCGTATGACTAGTGTTAAAGGCACTGATGAGTCTTTAGTTTCTAATGAGATATCGCTTACTTATTAAGGTTTTGAAGGCTGCTTCAAGATTTTGAAGCAGCTGCTAGCAGAGTGGTGCTAGTTTTAAAACTTCACCACTTCCCAGCCACTAGCTTGTATTTTTCCGTCCGACAATAAGATTTTCTTGCTAGCTGTCGTACCGTCGTAACGCGCTAAGCTCTCTGTGGTCATGCTGCCGAATGAAGTGCGAAAGATTACGTTTTTAGATTTTAAATCCGCTAAATTTCCCAGCATTGCTTTATCAGTGCCGACTTGAATATCTTTGTAGCGCGCCTTGGCTGCATAGCTTTCAATCCAGTCCAGCATAGCAGGAAACTTAGGCTTCATCGCATACGAAGTATCCGCCACGACTAAGACAGTCTCCCGATGCTGGTTTTGATAAACATGCGCCCCCGCCCAAGCAGCCGCATGAATCAAAAAGAATAAGGCAAAAACTTTTACAAATTTCATTTAAATGGCTCACATTTCTGCATTGAGTAGATTGCCAATTCGATAGGATGCATTGCCCGTAGTCGATTCAATATAAGCACCCTCAGCTAGACCAGAGAGCGCTTTTAAATGATCTGATTTAAGCTCGTAAGCAATGGAATGAATGGGAATGCTCGCGCCTTCTAAAACTTGCTGTACGCTATTAAAATCTAAGCCAACATTGGTTTCACCATCCGACAATAAAAAGATCACTTTCTTATATTCAGGATGCTGTTTGCCAAATTGCTCTAACTGATCCACAGCGACTAATACGGCATTATTAGTGGCAGTTTTGCCGCCAGTCACCAAGCTTTCTACGGCGCCCGTGAACAGGGCTTTTTGTTGGACATTGAAGGGGCGAATTTCTAAATCCACATTCACCCTATCACTGTAGGTGACTAAGCCAATCGCATTGCCGGAGCTGATTAAATCCGAGGATTCAACTAAGGCTTTTTTCAGGTTTTTAATCCGGTCGCCTTCTTCCATCGAGCCAGAAACATCAGCGATGAAAACTGCAGCAATAGGTTTGCCACCTGACTTTTTCTGCTTCCAAAGTTTTTGGGCTTGGCCGATCACTGTGCCATCTTTAATGGTGTAGGCATCTTGATAATCAGCTAATTGCCCAAAGCCAAAATTGGTGATGGCCGTTTGCTGTTGTTCAATAAATTTAGCGAATTGCTGAAGTACTTCACGCTCAGCCGGATCAGCCTCAGTGGTGGCATACAAGGGGCTATCATGACGCACTCCAAACGGTACGAATTGATAGTCATTCATACCCGTGACATTCACCCACGATTGATGTTCCATGACTAAAGCATCTAAGACACCGCTACCGACTGCCGCATCGCGCATTTGCAAAGTATTTTGGGCAACAAACGGCACACCTGCTTGGAAGGCTTCAAAAGCGCTAGCGACATCGGGAGAAAGCATTTGGCTTTCATCGCCTTGCGCAAAGGCATTCAAGACATTCAAGAGGAAATTTAAGCCAGTACTAGATTGATAAGGGTTGGTATAACCCATTGCAAACGAGCCATTGCTTACATTGGTCAGGAGTTTGGCGATGTCTAATTTGCCATTGGTGGTGATTTGATCAATCTTGTCTTTTTTAACTACTATCCCAGCAATATTGGATGCTGTTTTCGCGGTAATAACATCTACTTTAACCCCATTAGCACCTAAGAGCATGCCCCATAGATAATTACTTGGGGTATAAGCTTCGGGTACATAACGATTCGCCATCATGTATTGCGCCCCTAAGCCTGAATCCATTTTACGAATAGCAACTTGGGCGAGTTTTCCATTGCTAAGCGTATGATTTTGCTGGTTAAAGGTTTTTGCTAATTCCAAATAAAAGCCATCACGACCTTGCCCAGCCTTTTCGGGTGAAGTGAATATTTCTGCAGCTTCAACTTGAGCGCTATCTTGTGCCTCTAAAGTAATCGGATATTCGGTTAAGTCTGGTAGCAAAGAAAGTAGGTTGGTTTGAGTGAGCTGAATATTGGCACGCACGGTATTTTCATTATAAGTCGGGCCTACTTGGTCTTTGACTAGCTTAGCAATTTCTTTGCTAGCCTCTTCAGGTGACATTTTCGTATTGCCACCTAAACCAGCGACAGGATTAGAATCGCCGCAGCCACTTAATAAAGCAGCCGTAAGGGCTAAAGTTAACAAGGGTTTAGTCATTTTCATAGTTTTTTCCCTGATCCATTGGCAATCTCAGCCAGTGCTAATAAGCGTGCTAGCGTGTCAGTACGCTCGAATTCACTGATGGATTGCATATTGGCAACTTCAACCGCTGTTCCGGTCAAAGCATCAAACAGTTGTTTATTCTCATCCAAGAGCGCACGAATGCGCTCAGATTGCTCCAAGTAGCGGCTATCTCGTTGATCCCCGCCCGCTTGCAGATTATTTTGGATACTTGACATGCTATGCCCGACCGTCACCATGTCGGCTAAATTTTGAATGGCTTGATTTTGTACAGTACGCGCAGCACTAAGATAAGTGAGTGGGCTGGATTGTTTGCCAAAGAAGCGCGATTTCACGACTGCATGATAATCATCAACCATATCAGTCAACGATTTGGCTTGGCGCACACCTTCTTTTAAACCAAGCGCTTCCAAATCTTTAGTAACACCCTGTAAGCGCTGCATGAGCTCGGCATACTGCTGATTCTCACGGTCTTTCAGCCATTCATCATCATCTGCAACTGAATAGCCGAGCCACCGATAGAGTAAGGGCACGCTCAAAGCAGCCACTACCGCCACTGCTACATACACAGCATTAAAAACTAAGCCACCTTGAAACCACCAGACAAATAAGCCGATGAGGATCAAAGAAAGAATTGTCGCAATCAGAGTATAGGGTTTAATCATGAATCAAAGTGTCTCACGGAACTGATAAGCTGTCATCAAAGCCACAGATGGACGTAAGTTTATTAAGGGTCTAAATGACTAGAGTATATGCGCTTTCTGCCTAAGAAAGTGAGCCTAAACAGTTATTCTGAGTCCTTTAAAAGGGTGGCTTGATTAGCAGCGTCAAGTTTGTCGACTAGCTCGTCAAGTAGTTCATACAGCAGTTCCAATTTGCCATAACCAAAAACGCGAGTGATATGTTCATAGCGAGCTTCGGATTCAGGCGCCATCAGTTCGACCAGTTTACGTCCAGCTTCAGCCAAACTAATGATCGAGCAGCGCTGATCTTGTTCTGAAGTACGGCGCTTGATGAGTTCCCGAGCTTCAAGATTTTGTACAATTCGTGACAGACTTGGCATCAGCAGAAAGCAGCACTCAGACAGCGCGGACATTTCCAAACCTTCACTATCATACAAAGCACGCAAGACTCGCCATTGTTGTGGAGAAAGATCATGTGCGCGCAAATGCGGGATGAATTTTTTCATCACTGCTTCGCGGGCTTTCAGCAAAGACATCGGTAGCGAGCGTTCAAAAGTCCGCATTAAATCATCTCGTCCTCAATGCCATTACGTAAAATACCTACACCTTGCACTTCAACCTCTACAATATCACCCGGCACTAAATAACGAGGTGGGTCAAAGCGTGCACCCGCACCATTGGGTGTGCCTGTTGCAATAATGTCACCCGGTTTAAGCAGGTAAAATTTTGATAAATAATGAATAATATATGCAAAAGGAAACATCATGTTCGCAGTGGTATCGTGCTGGCGAACTTCACCATTCACACGCGTCGTGACCGTCATATTTTCATAAGTTTGGGCATTAAAATTATTTGCAGTCACCATCCACGGACCAATAGAACCTGAGTGCACAAAGTTTTTGCCCTGAGTCACATTAAATTTGGCATGCCGCACCCAATCACGCAGCGTACCTTCATTCATAATCGTCAAGCCTGCAATATGCTGATAAGCATCTTCTTGGCGAATCCGCCGCCCACCTTTACCAATCACAATCACAATCTCGCCTTCATAATCAAGCTGATGGGATTCGGGGGGGCGAATTAAAGGCGCATTGTGCCCTGTTAGTGAATCTGGAGTGCGCATGAACACACTGGGGTAAGCGGCTTCACTGGAATTATCTTGGTACTCCGCATTGCGATTCGCATAATTGACACCGATACAAATGATCTTTTCAGGATTGGGAATCGGTGGGAGTAGGATGATTTCCGAGAGTGGAGTCCTAACAGCTGAGGGTTTGAGCTTAGGCAGCTTATTCTGCTCGATCGCTGCTTTTAAGGAAGGGGCAACTGCACAACAGTCTAAGACCTTCTCATCTTCAGTAATGATTCCCCAAGCTTCATGCTGGTCTTGCCGATAAGTTGCTAAACGCATGCTCAATCCTCCCAATTTTTTGTGCTTTAAGTTTAGATTAAATTTAACTTGTTAACTTGTCAAAGCATAATTATTTAAGATTCTTGTCTTAATGTAGTTAACATGTTATATGTTTTATAGTTTAAATCATCTGGTGAGGAGTCCCCTATGTCTGAGGCATTACTGAAAAATCAAGCGCTTGCAGCACAGTACCTGCAGCGCTTTCGTGAGCAGACCACTGGGCATTTCATTAAAGGGGAATGGCTCGTACCAGCGGGGGCTGAAACCTTCGAGAACTTAACACCAACAGATAATTCTAGCCTTGGGCAAGTCGTAGCGGGGACTAAAGCCGATGCTGATCAAGCTTGTGAAGCCGCTCAAGCAGCTTTTCCGGCTTGGCGTGATTTAGCCGGTAGCGAGCGCCGTAAAATCCTGCATAAATTTGCTGATTTACTGGTCGCACGGGCTGAAGAAATTGCCTTGGTTGAAAGCAGTGATTGCGGTCAGCCGGTGCGCTTTATGAAGCAGGCAGCTTTGCGCGGTGCAGAGAATTTCCGCTTCTTTGCCGATAAAGCGGTGGAGGCGAAAGATGGCTTAGCCTTGATGCAAGCCGAACATACCAATTTCACCGTGCGTTCTCCTTTGGGGCCTGTTGCAGTGATCACCCCTTGGAACACCCCTTTTATGCTGGCGACTTGGAAGATAGCTCCAGCATTAGCCGCAGGTTGCACCATCGTGCATAAACCCGCCGAATTCAGCCCTTTAAGTGCCGCACTGCTTGCAGAAATTAGCAAGGAAGCGGCTATTCCCGCAGGCGTTTGGAATATGGTGAATGGCTTTGGCGAATCTGTCGGTAAGCGCTTAACTGAGCATCCAGCGATTAAAGCCGTCGCCTTTGTGGGTGAAACCGTGACAGGTTCTTATATCATGGCGCAAGCAGCTTCCAGCTTGAAGCGCCTGCATTTAGAATTGGGTGGCAAAAACCCCGTGTTAGTGTTTGCAGATGCTGATTTTGAGCGGGCTTTAGATGCAGTGGTTTTCATGATCTATAGCTTGAATGGGCAGCGCTGCACTTCCAGTAGCCGCCTGCTGATTCAAGAGAGTATCCGTGAGCGTTTCCTCGCAGCTTTAAGTGAGCGTGTGCGCAACCTCAAAGTGGGCAATCCACTTGATCCTGCTACTGAAGTCGGGCCTTTAATTCATAGCAGTCATTTACAGAAAGTCATGAGTTATATGGATGCAGCCCGTGAAGAGGGCGCAAGCATTGCGGTCGGTGGAGAACGCTTAACCAGTTTAGGTGAGGGTAATTATGTACAACCCACTTTATTGACTGCGGCGACCAATCAAATGAAAATTGCTCGCGAAGAGATCTTTGGCCCGGTGCTCACAGCCATTAGCTTCAGTGATGAAGCCGAAGCGATTCGTTTAGCCAATGACACGCCCTATGGTCTAGCCGCGTATGCATGGACTAATGATCAAGGCCGCGCTATGCGCTTAGCACATAAGCTCGAAGCAGGCATGGTGTGGATTAATTCAGAGAATAATCGCAATCTACCTTCGCCGTTTGGTGGCGTGAAATTGAGTGGTATTGGGCGCGATGGCGGCGATTATAGTTTTGAATTTTATATGGAAACCAAAAATGTCTGCCTCGCTCACGGTACGCACTCTGTTCCAGTATTGGGGAGGTGAGTCATGGGGCAATTAGCCTTAGCTGCAAAAATTACTCATGTGCCGTCGATGTATTTATCCGAGCTTCCGGGGGCACATTTTGGTTGCCGCCAAGCCGCGATTGATGGACATATTGAAATTGGTCGCCGTTGCCGTGAATTGAGTGTGGACACGATAGTTATTTTCGATACGCATTGGTTGGTCAATTCAGGTTATCACATCAATTGTGCGCCGCTGTTTGAAGGGGTTTATACCAGTAATGAGCTGCCGCATTTCATTAAAAATATGCCCTATGCCTATGATGGCAATCCAGAGCTTGGGCTGATTTTGGCAGACATGGCTACACAAGCCGGTGTGCATACCCGCGCGCATGAGCAAACCACTTTAGCTTTGGAATATGGTTCGCTGGTGCCGATGCGCTATATGAATAGTGATCGGCATTTTAAAGTCGTTTCAGTGTCGGCTTTATGTATGGTGCACAATTTGGTGGATAGCGTGGCTTTAGGGAAAGCGTTTCGTGAGGCGATTGAGCAGCGCTATGACGGCAAAGTGGCGATTTTTGCGAGTGGTTCGCTCTCGCATCGTTTTGCACAAAATGGTGTCTCTGAACAGTTTTTGCATAAAGTCTGGTCGCCATTTTTAGAAGTGATGGATCGGCAGGTGGTTGAGCTGTGGCAAGCAGGCGATTGGCCGACCTTCTGTGCGATGCTGCCTGAGTATGCCGACAAATGTCACGGCGAAGGTTTTATGCACGATACTGCGATGCTGCTTGGTGCTTTAGGTTGGGATCAATATCGCGGCAAGGTTGAAGTAGTCACCCCTTATTTTGGTAGCTCCGGCACGGGGCAAATTAATGCTATTTTCCCGCTGGAGTAACTAACTGATGGCGCATTTTGTATTGGAATATTCCGCGAATATTCCTGCTGAAACTCTGAATTTACCCACTCTATTTGCCAATCTACATCAAGCCGCCGTTGATACCGGTTTATTCCCTTTAAAAGGCATTCGCAGCCGCGCTTACCCTTGCCATGAATATCGAATGGCGGATGGCAACCCAGAGCATATTTTCGTGCATTTAACCGTGCTGCTGGGAGCAGGGCGTAGTTTAGAAGAGCGTGAACTGGCTGCGAAAAGTTTTTTTAAACTGCTAGAAGTTCACTTTGCAAGCTGCTTTGAGACTAGGGGAGTTGCGATGTCTTTTGAAACGAAAGAATTAGAACCAGTTTTGAAGTACAACAAAAATAATCTGCAAGATTATTTATAGGAGGCTGCCATGTTGACTTTAAGCCCTGAGCAAATCGCCGCCGCCGCCGAGGATTTATACCAAGCCGAATTAGCGGTGCGCCAGATTGATGCGCTGACTCTGACTTATCCGCAGATGAATATGGAAGATGCTTATGCGGTGCAAGCGGCTTGGATGCAGAAGAAATATGCGGATGGGCAGCAGCTGATGGGCTACAAAATCGGTTTGACTTCACGGGCGATGCAGCGGGTGATGAAGATTAATACGCCTGATTTTGGAGTCTTAACCGATGCGATGCTCATTGAGGAGGGTAGCGAAATCGAAGCCGCGCGCTTTAATGATCCACGTATTGAAGTTGAATTAGCCTTTGTTTTAAAAGCACCTTTACGCGGTGCTAATTTAACCGTGATGGATGTACTTAATGCCACCGATTATGTGACCCCTGCTTTAGAATTAATTGATGCACGCAGTCATCGTGCTCACCCAAAAACAGGCTATGTGCGCACCGTGATGGATACGATTTCAGATAATGCCGCGAATGCAGGCATTATTATGGGGGGTCGGCCAGTACGCCCGGATGCCGTCGATTTGCGCTGGTGTGGGGCGATCCTGTATCGCAATGCGGTGATTGAGGAAACCGGCTTAGCCGCCGCTGTGCTCAATCATCCTGCGAATGGCATTTGCTGGATTGCTAAGCGTTTTGCAGCGCATGGCATTGGCTTGGAAGCAGGGCAGGCTCTCTTATCCGGCTCATTTACTGCCCCCGTTGCCGTCAAGGCAGGCGATACGATTCATGCCGATTATGGTGCTTTAGGTGGCATCGCTTGCCGTTTTGTTTAAGGAATTCAGTCATGCAAACTCCCGTCAATACCTTTAAGCGCGCCTTAGCCGCAGGCCAACAGCAATATGGTTTTTGGTTAGGTTTATGTAGCCCCATAGCCGCAGAGTTATGTGCTTATACGGGCTATGATTGGCTGTTGATTGATGGCGAACATGCCCCGAATGATTTGCAGACTGTGCTTGCTCAATTGCAAGCGGCAGCGCCTAGCTCAAGCCATACGATTGTGCGCTTAGTGGAGGGCAATCAAGCGCTGATGAAACAGTATTTGGATTTGGGCGCGCAGACTTTATTAATTCCCATGGTGGAAACGGCGCAACAAACTCGCGATTTAGTGAGCTTCATGCGTTATCCACCTACTGGTGTGCGTGGTGTGGGGACGGCGTTAGCACGTGCAGCGGCTTGGAATTTAAATCCGAATTATTTAAAAGAAGCGCAACAAGAGCTGTGTTTGATCATTCAAATCGAAAGTGTTATTGGCCTAAATAATTTGGATGAAATTTTACAAGTAGAAGGGGTGGATGCCGTATTCATTGGCCCAGCGGATTTAGCTGGAACGATGGGTTATTTGGGTAATCCGAATCATCCTGAGGTGGTAGCGGCGGTGACCACTGCTATTCAAAAAATCAAAGCCGCTGGAAAAGCAGCCGGGACTTTAGCCGTCAATCCACAAGTAGCCTTAAATTATGAGCGTTTGGGGGTGCAGTTTCTTGCTTTAGGCGTGGATACGCTAGCGTTGGCGAATACCGCGCGTTCAATACTTAATCAGCATAAGCAAAGCCTATAAACGCTTTTCCACGTTAAATGTTCATTAACTTGTCAAGCAGGGCGCGATTTTTTAGAGTGTGCGCGTAGCCCTTCAACTCTGAAAAGCGAGATATTTATGGAACAACAACTTACTCTGCCGCGCCAGCATATTGCGATGGCTTTGAAATATGGTGGAATTAGCTTTATTGCGGGTTCAGTGAGTCATGGCGTGTTCTCTGGACAGCGCTCTTTGATCACCGCAGGGATCGGTGTGCTCGCTTTTATTCTGGGGATGTGGTTAGAAAATAAAGACAATGGGCAAAAGGGCGTGGTGCTCATTAAATCCTTAGCGATTAGCACTTTATTAGCCATTAGCTTGGGTTTATTTACGGGCAGCTTGCAGCATTTCCCTGATTCACCTAGCCGTAGTTTATGGGCTGTACCTTTAGGCTTTGCAGTGTCGATAGTCGCTTTAGTTTGGGTGTCCAAACAAGCTTGGACTAAAAGCGTTCAGCGCTATGCCTTAGCCTCGTTTGCTATTATTTTAGTAGGCTCGGGTTTGGCTTATCAGCATTATTCGACTAATCCAGTAGTAGTGCATGATCACGCTACCGGACATGGGGATGCACAGGCAAATGCAGCTGGCCACGATAATGCAGCAAACGGCCATGCACACAATACAGAAACAGCGATTGGCTTGCCGGGTAAAACTGAAGAAGTAGGACGTACTGTGGTCGTGGAGATGGCAGACACCATGCGTTTCAGCCCGGAAAATCTTGATGTTAAGCAGGGTGAAACCGTGCGCTTGGTGGTACGTAATAACGGCAAAATCCGCCATGAGCTGACTTTAGGCACTATTGCCGATCTTAAAGACCATGCAGCACTGATGCTCAAGCACCCGAATATGCAACATACGGATCCGAATATGGTGCAAGTCGAGCCTGGTGAAGTGAAAGAAGTAGTTTGGAAGTTTAGTAAAGCAGGAGCAGTGGATTTTGCCTGCCTACAACCAGGCCATTTTGAAGCAGGTATGAAAGGTTTAGTTCAAGTCACTCAGTAAGTTATGATGTTTTCAATAGGGTCAGGCTAGGGCTTGACCCAGATCAATAGTCTCCACCAAGCTCTGGCTTATCATGTTGAATTGTTAATAAACATTTAGGAGTCTTCAACATGAGCACCCTTGAGCAACCCAGTCCGCTGCAAAATTTTTCAGGTTGCCATGAAGGTATTCTGAAGCACATTAAGCAATTAGAGTCGCTAGCCAGTTTTATTGAGCAGGGTGTTGAAACGATTAGTGTTAAAGCACTTGCGGCTGAGTTGGAGCAGTTTTATCAAAAAGTCATTATTAGCCATCATCAAGAGGAAGAGCAGGAGTTATTTACGGCGGTTAAAACTGCCTTGCATCCCGATCCCGCAGATTTAGCCGAAGCCAACCATCAGATCGAGCGCTTAACTCAAGAGCATCGCCAGATTGAGGCTTGGTGGCGTGAAATAGAGCCAGCCCTCAAACGCTTAGCTAAAGGCAAGACGGCTCAATTAGATCAAGCTTTGGTTAAGCAGATTGTTGCTCAATATACAGCGCATGCTTTATTTGAGGAGGCAGTGTTTCTGCCTTTAAGTGCGCGCTTATTAGATAAAAATGGCCTATCTGCTTTAGGCTTGTCTTTGCATATTCGTCATCAAGATGCCTTTGTAGCAGGCTATATTTAAGTTTCACCGCTTAGCTTACCATGCCTTGGGATCTAGCCGTAAAGCTGGATTCCCTCCGTCAAATAGCATAACCTTGTGCACCACACAAATAGAGTCATTGCACCCAGTAGCCAGACTGATTATCCGACGGAGGAAACTATGACTATCATTAAGCAAGCTGACGTAATTGCTAGTGTAGCCGATGCGCTGCAATACATTTCTTACTACCACCCGAAAGACTTTGTCGATGCAATGTACGCCGCTTGGCAGCGTGAAGAGTCTCCTGCCGCGAAAGATGCAATCACCCAAATCTTAGTCAACTCACGCATGTGCGCTGAAGGCAAACGCCCCATTTGCCAAGATACCGGTATTGTCACTGTCTTCGTGAAAGTAGGCATGCAAGTGCAGTGGGAAGGCGACATGAGCCTCACTGACATGATCAATGAAGGGGTACGCCAAGCTTATTTGTGGCCAGATAATGTGCTGCGCGCCTCGATTCTTTCAGACCCCGCGGGTGCGCGCAAAAACACCAAAGACAATACCCCAGCCGTGATTCACTACGAGATCGTACCGGGGAATAAAGTATCGATTGATGTAGCAGCTAAAGGGGGTGGCTCTGAAAATAAATCTAAAATGGTGATGCTCAATCCCTCCGATAGCATTGTCGATTGGGTGTTGAAAACAGTACCTACCATGGGTGCTGGTTGGTGTCCTCCGGGGATGCTCGGGATTGGTATCGGTGGTACGGCTGAGAAAGCAGCGCTGATGGCGAAAGAAGTACTGATGGAGCCAATTGATATTCAAGAACTGATTGCCCGTGGCCCACAAAACCGTATTGAGGAATTGCGCATTGAACTCTATCAGAAAGTGAACGAGCTAGGACTTGGTGCTCAAGGTTTAGGTGGCTTAACCACCGTGCTGGATGTGAAGATCATGGATTATCCAACCCATGCGGCTTCCTTGCCAGTTTGTATGATTCCCAACTGTGCGGCGACTCGGCATGCACATTTCACGCTGGATGGCTCAGGTCCTGCTTTCCAAACGCCACCGAGTTTAGATGATTGGCCAGAAATGACTTATGTGGCAGGCGAAAGTGCGCGCCGTGTGAATTTAGATACGGTTACTCCAGCAGAGGTAAAGACTTGGAAGCCGGGTGAAGTGATTCTTCTTTCTGGCAAAATGCTTACAGGCCGTGATGCTGCGCATAAGCGTATGGTGGATATGCTCAATAAGGGCGAAAAGCTGCCTGTGGATCTCAAAGGTCGCTTTATTTATTACGTCGGTCCAGTTGATCCGGTGCGTGATGAAGTGGTAGGCCCAGCAGGCCCGACCACTGCTACCCGCATGGATAAATTCACTCATCAAATTCTGGAGCAAACAGGTTTGCTCGGCATGATTGGCAAATCAGAGCGTGGCCCGGTCGCGATTGAAGCGATTAAAGAGTTTAGTGCGGTATATTTAATGGCGGTCGGTGGTGCTGCTTATTTAGTTTCCAAAGCGATTGTAGGGTCAAAAACTCTTGCCTTCCCTGAGCTAGGTATGGAAGCCATTTATGAGTTTGAAGTGAAGGATATGCCAGTAACTGTGGCCGTAGATAGCCAAGGTGAATCGGTGCATAACACCGGGCCGGTGAAATGGCAGCATATTATTGAACAGAAAATCGCCGCTCATTCGTTAAAAAGCTGACCAAGGTCGGAAAATTTGATAGGCTAACTCTATGTTTCATCCCTTGCTGCTTGAAATGAGGCAAGGGATAATTTTTGAGGAAAAGCCTTGAGCAGTTCACGCATCTACCGTATTTCTTTTGCTAATCATAATAAGATTTACGAAGTTTTCGCTAAGCAGGTCTATGAGTCTGATTTATATGGCTTTATCGCTATTGAAGAGCTAGTGTTTGGTTCGCAAAGCGACTTAGTCATCGACCCTACCGAGGAAAAGCTTAAATCCGAGTTCGCTGCGGTGAGCCGCACTTTCATCCCTCTACACGCCATTATCCGCATTGATGAAGTGGAAAAGCCCGGCGTCAGCAAAATCCATGCTTTAGATGGTGGTAAATCTAATAATGTAAGCCCGTTTGCGCGCCCACGTTCTTCGGGTGATAAAAGCAGCGAATAAGCCAGCTCATTTTCTAGTGTTAATTAAGCCTGAGCCTAAGCGTAGCTTAGGCTTTTAAACGTTTCCAAAGATTAAAGGCTATCCTAGCCAATGATTTAAATGCTCACCCACACAGATTAGCTTTGTTTTCCCACCTATCAACCTGTGATTGTTTGTACTCCGCAAAAAAAACTTCATACTAGGCTTTAACTCTAAGCATTTAGCCGTTTAATAATTCCGTAGGGAGAATGCTGGCTATGTTTCGTTATCTAATCCTTTCTCTAATGCTGCTGTTAGCAGCTTGCGTAAGCCCACAATATCAAACGAATTACCGTTTTACTCCGCCACCTGCGGGTGCTGGCAAAGTTTGTCTGACACGGTGTGATGCCTCGCTCGCGCAATGTAAAAATCAATGTGCTGCGAAAACTAGTCAATGCCTAGTAAAGGCACGCACGCAGGCGCAAACTGAATTGCCGATTTTGCTGGGTGCTTGGGAGCGTGATATGGCTGGCTGGGAAGAAGCGATGGAACGTTACGAAACTGATCTGCACTTCTGGGAAATGGAAATGCGCCAGCGACGCTTAATGCGTGATTTGCAACGTGATCTGCACCGTTGCCACCCCGGTGAACGCAATTGCACACGTTTTCCACGGCATTCTAGTAGGGGTTATTCTGATTATTATTGGGATCGACCCGAATCTCCGGGGGCTGCACCCAAACGTCCGACTTTAGAATCTGAAACGGCCCGTATCCAAGCAGCAAGCTGCCCTACGGACTGCGGCTGTGATGATAACTACCGCCAATGCTATGGAAGTTGTGGTGGAACTGTCCAACCTTATCAAGTTTGTGTCAAGAATTGCAGCAGGTAGCTGGTAATCATTGGGTAAGCTTTGTATCCTTCGCGTTTTAGAATAGCTGGTTAGTAGAAGTCATGAGCAGCATGCAGGAACAATATACGCCTAAAACGCTAGAAACTGAGGTTCAGGCTTTTTGGGACGCAGCAAAATCCTTTGAGGTCAAGGAAGACACCGATAAGCCTAAATATTATTGCTTGTCGATGTTTCCTTATCCTAGCGGCGTGCTGCATATGGGACATGTGCGTAATTACACGATTGGCGATGTGATTGCGCGCTTCCAACGTATGCAGGGTAAGAATGTACTGCAACCGATGGGTTGGGACGCTTTTGGCTTACCTGCTGAAAATGCTGCCATTCAAAATCAGACTGCGCCCGCGAAGTGGACTTATCGCAATATCGACTACATGCGCACCCAGCTTAAGTCGATCGGTTTAGCGATTGATTGGACACGTGAATTAGCCACCTGCAAGCCTGAATATTATCGTTGGGAACAATGGTTTTTTACCCAGCTGTATGAAAAAGGTTTGGTCTATCGCAAAAAATCGACAGTGAACTGGGATCCAGTCGATCAAACTGTGCTAGCCAATGAGCAAGTCGTGGATGGCCGCGGTTGGCGCTCAGGTGCTTTAGTTGAGCAGCGTGAGATTGATCAGTGGTTCTTAAAAATTACCGCTTATGCCGATGAATTATTGGATGAATTAAATAAATTACCCGGCTGGCCGACGCAAGTACGCCTGATGCAGGAAAACTGGATTGGGCGCTCGGAAGGTGTCGAACTGCAATTCGGTTTGGAAGGTAGGAAAGAAAAGTTAAGCGTCTTTACGACTCGTCCTGATACTTTAATGGGTGTCACCTATATGGCGGTGGCTGCTCAGCATCCCTTAGCGCTCAAAGCAGCAGAAAAAAATCCCGCATTAGCGGCTTTTATTGAAGAGTGTAAACTTGCCAAAGTTGCTGAAGCCGATATGGCAACCATGGAAAAGAAAGGCATGGCAACAGGTGTTATGGCTGTCCATCCTTTAACCCATGAAGAAATCCCGATTTGGGTGGCAAATTTCGTCTTGATGTCGTATGGCTCAGGCGCGGTGATGTCTGTGCCGGGGCATGATCAGCGCGATTGGGAGTTTGCGACTAAATATCAATTACCGATTGTGCAAGTCATCGCCCCTGCGGATGGTCGTGAACTGAATGTCAGTGAGGCAGCTTTCACTGAAAAAGGCGTGTTGGTTAATTCTGCGCGCTATGACGGTTTAAGTTCTAGCGATGCTTTTAATGCTATTGCAGATGAGTTAATAGAGCAGGGCATTGGTCGCCGCCAGATTAATTATCGCTTACGTGATTGGGGTGTTTCTCGTCAGCGTTATTGGGGCTGCCCGATTCCGATGATTTATTGCGCTAGTTGCGGTGTACAACCAGTGCCTGCTGACGATTTACCGGTTTTATTGCCAGAAGATGTCGAGTTCGATGAAACCGGCGGTTCACCCATCAAGAAGATGCCCTCATTCTATGAGTGTAAGTGCCCGACTTGTAATGCGCCAGCACGGCGTGAAACCGATACTTTCGATACTTTCTTTGAATCTTCTTGGTATTTTGCGCGTTATGCTTGCGTCGATAATAACCAAGCGATGCTGGATGAGCGTGCCAATTATTGGCTACCCGTTGACCAATATATCGGTGGGATTGAACACGCGATTCTACATCTATTGTATGCGCGTTTTTTCCATAAATTGATGCGCGATCATGGCATGTTGGAGTCCGATGAGCCTTTCACTAATTTGCTTACTCAAGGCATGGTCTTAGCCGATACCTTCTATCGTGAGCGTGATAATGGCGGTCAAGAGTGGATTCCACCGAGTGACGTAGATGTGAGGCGCGATGAGAAAGGGCGGATTACCGGTGCAACCTTAATCAGTGATGGTCAACCCGTGATTCCTTCTGGCATGAGCAAAATGTCCAAGTCGAAGAAGAATGGCGTCGACCCACAAATGATGATTGAGAAATACGGCGCGGATACTTTGCGTTTATTCTCAATGTTCGCAGCGCCACCGGATCAAAGCATGGAGTGGTCTGATTTTGGGGTTGAGGGTGCACAACGTTTCTTACGGCGCTTGTGGAAACAGGTTTATGAGCATGTGTCGACCGGCTTAGTGGATAGCAGCGAACCTTATGGCAAGCTCAGTTCCGCACAACAAGACTTACGCCGTAAACTCCATCAAAGCTTACAAAAAGTAACGGATGATATGGGACGGCGCTATACATTTAACACGGCGATTGCTGCCAATATGGAGCTGATGAATGAAGTCTCCCGTGCTGCGGATGAGTCCGACAATGGCCGTAAACTGCGCCAAGAGATTTTAGAGTCGATTGTTTTAATGTTGGCTCCGGTCACGCCGCATATTTGCCATGCACTCTGGGCTGCTTTAGGGCGCGAAGGTGCTCTGATTGATGCGCGCTGGCCTGAAGTCGATGAGAGTGCGTTAGTCCAGCACAGCTTAGAATTAATTGTGCAAGTGAATGGCAAGGTGCGTGGCAAAGTGAAAGTGGATGCCTCTGCTGCAGAAAGCGAGATTCAAGCTGCTGCTTTAAATACCGAAAATGTAAAGCGTTTCTTGGAAGGCAGCACGATTGACAAAGTCATTGTAGTGAAAGGTCGCTTAGTGAATATCGTGGTTAAATAAGGTGCTTAAAGCCCTCACTAAGTTGGCAATCAGCCTGCTGCTAGCTTCAAGCGTAGCAGCTTGTGCGGGTTTTCATTTACGGGGTGCTGATTCTGCCTTATTAGCACCGCTTAAAAATCAGCAGGTTTGGGTGCAAGGTATTGACCTAAAAACTAGCTTTGGCCAAAAGCTAGCAAGGGCTCTGAAGCAAGCAGGAGCGAATGCAGTCACTGAAGTAGCGGCTGCTAACTTGAAGCTTACCATCACCCGCTTAGAGGAAAATAAAAGCGCTACTGCGTATTCAGCCGCTCGCCAAGTCCGTGAATTTAATCACTTTCTTGATGTGCGCTTCATCGCTGAAGCGGGTGCTGACTCCACTATTAAGCCTTTAGAATCTTCGATTCATGTTGAGCGTAATCAAATCTATGCCAGCCGTTATGTCTTAGGTGTGAGTGAAGAAGAACGTAGCATTCAGGCTGAGTTAGAAACAGAAGCGGCGCGTTTGCTCGCTTTGCGTTTAGCTGCTTTAATCCCTTAAGCCTTTTCAATAACAGGCATTACGGTACGGATGCATTCATCACATCAAGACTGCTTAAACGAGTTGTCATTTTTACTGACTAGAATAAGCCGTTTATAACTAAGTAAGCGTTTAAATTCCCATGACTATTTTATGTGCTAGTGCTGAAGCAGCAGTTGCTGTTATTCGTTCGGGTGACCGAGTGTGGTGTCATTCGATGGCCGCGACCCCTTATAGTCTCTTAAAGCCTTTTGCGGAGCATGTGAAGCAGCTAACGGGTGTTGAACTGCTGCAATTGCATCTGGAGCAAGCTGAGTCTGTATGTATACCTGAATTAGAAGGGCATTTACGCCATCGGTGCTATTTTGTGAGTAACAGCACCCGCCAATTAGTGAATCAAGGTAAGGCCGATTATGTACCTATATTTCTCTCTGAAATCCCTAAGCTATTTCGACGTGGCGAGCAGGTGATTGATGTTGCTTTAATTCAAGTTTCCCCTCCGGATCGGCATGGCAATTGTTCATTAGGTGTATCGGTGGAGGCTACTTTAGCTGCTTGCCGTGCCGCGCATAAAGTCATTGCACAGATCAATCCGCAAATGCCACGTACGCATGGTGATAGCGTCATTCCATTAAAAGCCATTGATTATGCAGTAGAAATTAGTAGCCCATTGCCAAGCCACTCCATGTCTCCATTAGATCAGGTTTACCAACAGATTGGTTTACAGGTGGCGGAGCTAGTACGGGATGGTGATTGCCTACAAATGGGAATTGGCGCGATTCCTGATGCGGTGCTAGCTTGTTTAGGTGGGCATCAAAACTTAGGTATTCATACGGAAATGTTTTCCGATGGAGTCTTACCACTGATTCATGCGGGTGTGATTAATAATAGCCGCAAAGCGATGCATATCGGGCGGATTGTGACAGGTTTTGTAATGGGTTCGCAGGCATTATATGATTTTGTTGATGACAATCCGAATGTATCTTTTTTAGATATTGAGTATGTGAATAATCCAGCCGTGATTCGCAAAAACCCGCAGGCAGTATCGATTAACAGTGCTATTCAAATTGATTTGAGTGGCCAAGTTTGTGCAGATTCCATTGGCAATCATGTCTATTCTGGTTTTGGTGGGCAAGTCGATTTTGTGACAGGAGCGCAACTCTCTAAAGGTGGGCGCTCGATTATTGCTTTACCTTCAACAGCGCTAAGCGGTAAACAATCCCGGATCGTACCTGTGTTAAGTCAAGGCGCAGGCGTAGTGACCTCCCGTGCTCAGGTGGATCATATTGTTACCGAATATGGAATCGCTTCATTGCGTGGTTGTAGCCTACGTGAGCGTGCCAAAAAGCTCATGAGTATTGCTCATCCCGATTTTCGAGAGGCTTTGTGCGCGGGAAGCTAACCTCAGCTTGCAGGTGGGTCGGTTGCATATTCAGCGATTCGCCAGCGTAAACAGGACGTTGCTGGCAACGAGCGGCGTACAGCCGCTAAAATAACCGCTTCTTTACCCATTAAATCAATCTGGCTGCGGGCGCGCGTAATCCCTGTATACAATAATTCACGGCCTAGAATTTGTGCTTCGGCATCTTCTGGCATCAGTAGCAACACGTGCTCAAATTCAGAGCCTTGGCTTTTATGTATGGTCATCGCCCAAGCGGTTTCATGTGCAGGTAAACGTACCGGCGCGAAAGCACGGAAGCCACCATTGGGCTCAGGGAACCATACCCGCAATTGTCCATTCATTTCTGGCAGAGTTAGGCCAATATCACCGTTAAATAAATTCTGCCGATAATCATTCTCGGTGATCATAATCGGGCGGCCTGCAAACCACGAGTTTTGGAAGCGAGTGCTTAAATTACGCCACAAGAGCTGGCTAATTTTCTGGTTGAGCTGCTCAGTCCCTAAAGAACCTTTGCGCAAAGGCGTCAGCAAGCGAAATTGATTAAACGCAGCAAATAAGGCTGGAAGTTGGCTTGGATTCTGCTGCCAGCCGCGTACTCCCTGCAAATAGTTGCGCCAGACTTGGCGTAAATACTCAATACTGATCTGGGTATTTTCATCCCAAGTCACGCCATTTGGAGTTGTATGCAGGATAGCGATAATTTGCTGCTCTTGCTGATCACGAATCGCTTTCGCTAACTGCCCAATCCCACCACTAGCGTCAAAACGCCAACTTTTTTCCAAGACGACGATATGTTGATCTAGGGGATGCTCTTGCTGATCAAAGCTACATAAGTCGCGGAAAATCGACCCGGTTTCTACTGAAGCTAACTGATCACGATCACCCAACAAAATTAAACGGGCATCGGGTCTGATGGCGGCAAATAAATGGCTCATCAAGGAGATATCGATCATCGAAGCTTCGTCGACGATCACCACATCCGCAGGTAAAGGGTAATGTGCATGATGGCGAAAACCCACTTTGCCGGGTAAATAGCCTAGTAAGCGATGCAAGGTGCTGCCTTGTTCGGGAATCAATTCGGCAAGTTCGGGGGAAAGTTGTAAATTGATTTTGGTCTGGCGAATCGCTTCTTGCATCCGCATGGCGGCTTTGCCCGTCGGTGCGGCTAATTTAATCCGCTGTGGTTCAATCTTGAAATGTTCAATTAGCAGGCAAAGCAAACGGGTAACGGTCGTAGTTTTCCCAGTGCCTGGGCCTCCAGAAATAATCAAAAAGGGTAGGGTGGCCGCTCGCGCTACAGCCAGCTTTTGGAGATCATTATCACCTGCAGGAAACCAAGCATCGAGTGTTTGCTGTAAAGCCTGCTGATCAGCAGTGCTGTTTAGTTTTAAACGCTCGGCAATATTCTGTGCTAAGTGTTGCTCGTATTGCCAATAGCGGTTGAGCCAAATATGACCGTTTTCGATGATAAGGGGTGCATACTCAGCTTTGTTACCGACTACCGGTGAGTTGAGTAAAGCAGCAAGCTCTGACTCAGTGAATGAAGCAGGGAGTTTAGCTGCGATAATACCTTGACGAGTGGCTTGGCTGGTATAAGTGGCTAGCAAGCTCAGCTGCTGCTGTTGAGCCTCAGTTAATACATAGCCTTCAGCTGCACAAACACGCAATAACAGCTTGGCTAATTGCTGGTCAAGAAAAGAACTGTCATCCAAAGGGAGCATAGGGCAAATCGAGGCTAAAAGAAGGGGTTAGGATAGCAAACTCGAAGATAAGCTGCCCCAAATAGAGCAGCTTGAGTTAGCGATTTTAGCTAATAAGAATTAAAAGCGACTTCCCAATCAGCTGCTGATAAGGATTCTTCTTCATCTTTGAGTGCAGTAAGTCGAAAACGATAGATAGCGCCTAGTTTAAAGTCTGTTGGCTTTAAAAGTTTTACACTGCTTGTATTCGGGTTTAAAAGAGCAATAGTCGAAAAGTTACTGCAAGATTCACCTGTGCAACGCTGTAGTTTAAAGCCGGTTTCATTATCTGTGCGATCTTGCCATTTTAACTCTAACTCACCTTGGCTGGCTAGTTTATCAATAGAGGTAAATAGAGGTGCTTTTAAGTTTGATGGAGTTTCATAGACCTGAATAACATCTTCATAAAAGTCTTCTTTCAGATAAAGCTTATTATTGATTGTATAGATAAAATAATAAGATAGGTTTTTTAATGAGCCTATTAATTCAAAATCAGTATTAAGTACAAAGTTACTAACAAACGTAAAGTTATTAAAAGAGCTACCTTTGACATAGAGTAAATCACGCTCATCAATAGCTATATCATAAGTTAGTGTAGAGCCTTCTCCAAAATCTAACAGGGTTTTTTTAATTATAGATCCAGTTTCAGAATTGATTTTATACAAATATATTGTATGCGAAAACATCAAGGTGCGTGAAGAGTTTTCATCATAATTATCTTCATATCTACAAGATAAAATATAGATATTCGCTTGGCTATCAAAAGCTACTGATCCTGTACAAGGATTAGAATCTAAGTACCTTAAGCTAAATTCCTGTATACGCCCATCTGGTTTTATTTTTTGCAGGTAAGATGACGTAGCTTGAGTGTTAGGGTTCTTTTTCGTAATTAGGTGATAGGCATTACCATTTTTATCAAAATTAGGTAGTTTATTCTTATATTCACCAAGATAGACTCCATCATTAGAGAAGGTTTGGATGCGTGCCTTATAATTATCTTGTACATAAATATTATCGGCTAAATCTATTTTGATGGTTTCAGGGTAAATAAATTGACCATTTTTAAGGCCATAACTACCCCAGGCTTTGAGCGCAGAACCGTTAGATGAGAACTTTTGAATCCGATGGTGACCTCTATCTATAACATTAAATATTGCCCTGAGAGTCAACAACATGACCAGTAGAATATTTTAGATAACCTAATTGATCACCATAAGTCCATGCGGCTTGAAATGCTGAGTTAAATTTTTGAATGCGATAATTACCTGAGTCAGCAATAATTAGATTGCCTACATTGTCAAATTTAATAATAGTTGGTGAATTAAGCTGACCCTTCTTAGATCCTCTTTTACTTAGAATTTTAGGCATCAATCCTGTTTGGCTAAATTTATGGATGCATCCACAATTTTCCATGCTAACGTAAATGTTGTTATTTTCGTCATTTGCAACAACGCTAAACTCTTGATTTCTTTTTAAGATAGGTCTAAGCAATTGTCCATTGTTATTGATAGAAAGTATAATGGATGATTTATAATTTAGTGAGTCACTAAGCACTAAATTATCTTTTTTATTAATGGATATATGAAATAAAGATATAAATGGCGAAATTATAGTAGGTGATTTTTTATGAAAGTATCCTTTTATTTCTCTAATAAAAACACCATTCTCATTATAAATTTGAATGCTATTTTTTAGCTTTACATAAATTTGGTTTTTAGAATTAATAATAAGCTTAGCAGAGTAATCATAACTACTAAAAGGAATTTCCCACTTTAGAATTAACTCCCATGAAGCAGACCATTTTTTTATTGTAAAATGATCGTTGAAATAACGGTGAATTGTGTAAAATTCATTATTTTTATTAATCGCAGCCGAGTATAGATATCTATCGTTTACTCTTGACTGCGATATTAATAATCCTTCGTTGTTAATTTTTTTTACGATAATAGCCTTTGGTTCTGAACTATATTTTAAATATTCATATTCAAAAATATAATTATTACCTAAACTATCAATGGCAATATCAAGCACCTCATTAATTAGGCTTGATTGCCCAACGGTACTGATGAGTTTAGGGTCAGCTTGAGCTAGTGAATTTAAAGAGGTAAGAGTAATTAATATCAGCATTTTGAAGATAAATTGCTTAATATTAACTAGATAGTAAACATGTCGCATAGGAGATTCCTCAAGTATTTGATAATTTTCAACTATAGAGCCATAAAATTAAATACATAGTAGTAGCCTTTTAAAAGTTAATGTACAACTATGCTATAACTTAGGGATTCATCTAAACCTTTGATAGCAGTAAGTTTATACCTATAGCTGTCCCCAACTATAAAGTTATCGGGTGTTCCTAAGCGCACACCAGTCACATTAGGTTTAGTAGTCTTGATCAGCTGAAAATTATTGCAATTATTATTTACTAGCTTGCAGCGATAGATATTAAAACCAGTTTCGTTAGTAGTTCGATCCTGCCAAGTTAGTTTGACAGCGCCTAAATTTGCTAAGGGTTTAATAGAAGTTATTATGGGGGCTTTTAAGGGGGAAGCAGCCTGATAAACGCTGATAACCGAGCCTGCTAGGTAGATTTGGTTGTCTTTACTATAAATGTTATTAGCCGTAGCAGTATCTATGTAATTGCCAATAATGTTAAAGTTATTGTCGAACACAGTGAGGTTATCTGTGCCTAAAAGACTTAGTTGATAACCGTAGTAGTCGGGAAGATCATGCTGCAGGTAGATTAAATTGTGATCATCAATTGCCAAGTTAATAGTAGGAAGGGTAAAGCTTATTTCACTTTGCCCATTTAATATTTCTTTTTCAGCTAATAAAGTGCCTGTGGTAGGGCTAATTTTTTGTAAATTAACACTGAGTGAGTAGTCTGGATGGCGCGGGTCATGATAACTAGCTGAGGCTTGACAACGAAGTAGGTAAATATTTTGTTGAGAGTCAATACTAAGTGATTTAGTACACGGATAAGTTGAGGATGAACTAGTGCCATACTCATCAGAGTGATTTTTATAGTTTAAAGGCCATTCTTGAGTTTGATTATAGGCATCTGTTTTTTGTAGAAAGTAATCAAATTCATTAGTGACTGAGTCCAGCTTATGAACGATGCGATAACTATTGCCTTTTTTATCAAAACTAGGCCAAGCTTGTTGAGAAACGACTAAGAAATTACCCTCGCTCGAAAAGACCTGAATGCGTTCTTTATAACTAGAGCTAGCCGAGTCATAGTAACGATCTTCAACATAAATTCTATCTTGTAGATCAATAGCGATTTTTTGCAAGTGACTAAATTGCCCACGCTTCAGGCCTAAACTCCCCCAAACTTTCAACACAGCACCATTAGCGGCAAATTTTTGGATGCGATAGTGGCCGGCATCAAGTAAATAAATATGCTTTTTTGAATCCACAGCTAGACCTTTAGCTAAGCTTAGTTGGCCGATTTGATCACCTGTGCTCCAAAGAACTTTGCCTTCTTGGTTAAGTTTCTGAACTCGATAATTTCCACTATCTGCTACATAAATATTATTATTTTTGTCTAAGCGAAAAGCTAAGGGGTTATAAAACTGTCCTTTTTTTGAGCCTAGACCCCCAATTTTTTTATGAGCTTTCCTTGAGAGTTAAATTGACGAATACAATGGCAGGAGCTAGTACTGTCAGCTCCAAGCGAAAATTGAGCATCATAAATAAATCCTTGAGCATCATAGGCTAAGTTGCTATATGTACCTAAGCCAATGGAGTTTTCATTATTGGTAATAATAGGCTGAAGCAATTTACCTTCTAAATTAATAGTTATTAATTGTGTATCAGAGTTTAAAACTAGTAATTCATTATTTGTGCTAATTGCTAGACGGCTAATGTAAGTAAAAGGTTTTGTTTGATTAGGGAAATTGGGTTTGATGTAACCTTTAATTTCTTTCAACAACAGCCCTTGTTCGCTAAAAATATTAATTCTATCTTTGAGCGCAACTACAAGCATATTGTCATTGGTTATAGCCAGTTTATTTGCTACGGCTTCTGTATTCCAACTGAGCATGAGTTGGCCTGATGTTGACCATTTTTTTACTATGCCTTTATAGGCGTTATCTATATAAGTTGATTCTATGGTATAGATATAGCCATTGTTGCTGATGCCTATATCTATAGGTTCAATAATCCCTAAATTAAAACTGTCGATAGGCTTACCTAAAGCGTCTAATTTATGAACAATAGTTTGAGTACCTTTATCTAAGATATAGGCTTGCCCTGTATTGCTAATTGTTAAATTTGAGATATTGCCAAAAGTGTTCGGCTTCCCAATGGTAGTAATTAGCTTGGGATCAGCGTAAATGTTACTTGAAAAAATTAGGCTAAAAAATAAAATAAGAGTAAAAATTAAATTTTTAAAGAGTGCTCTTTTTATATAAGTAGTTACCATGATTCCTGCGCCTCGCATTAAAGAACTATAGAGTTAATTATAGTCGGCAATTTAATGTTAAAGCGAGAGCTACCATTGTGTTGTATGCACAAATAGAGAAAGTATTTAAGCAGGATGCTTGGCCTGTAGCCTTTATACCCGGATGTTTGTTGGCTGCTGCAGTCGTTTAACGATACTGCCGTAAATACCACCACTCAAAGCCACGTTTAGCCCAATGCATGGCTTTATTCGCAGGTAACACCGTATTTTTATTTTCAGTGCGGCTAACAAATAAGCCTTGATTGCCAGAGTCGACAATACACATTAATTCAATTTTAAAGGTAGCATCAGCCGTTGCACCGGCTAATTCAGCCAGTAGATTTTTGGCAGCACATTCGGCTTGCAAATCAGCCATATGGGCTTGCTTTGGCATCCAATCAGGGCCGGGGAAGCTACCTGAATCGCCTGCAACATAGACGGCATCCATCCCTTCGATTTTGCAGTGTTGATTCGCTTTGACTAAACCGCCTTCAGAGCGCGGTAACTCGCTATTATCAAACCATAAATTACCCGTCATCCCGGGCATGAAGATAATCAGATCAGCTGCAAATTCGCCGCCTTCGGTTTTGACTTTATTCGCCTCAAAGCCCACCATCTTATGCCCAAGATGCGTGCTAATCTCGCGCTTTTCCATTTCGCCCATTAAACCTTTCACGGCATTTTCACCTAAGCGAATGCCGGGTTTAGCGGCTGGGCTAAAAAAGACCATTTTAAACTGCTCACGTCGCCCTTGTTGACGTAATAAAGTGTCTGTACCAAATAAGAATTCAAACATTGGGCCGCCGCGCATCGCACTCGGCTCATTCGGATTGCCCGCAAAGCCCATTGCAATCGTCCCGCCTTGCATGGCTTTCAAGCGCTCACGAATTTTTTCGGCAGCATCAATGCCTTCACAAGGGGTAATCGCATGTTCAATTCCCGGCAGTTTCTTAATAAAGCGTCCACCGGAAGCAATGATTAAGCCATCGTTATGAATAAGGCCTTTATCCGTTTCGACGGTGCGCCCGCCATCTTTCAAGCCTGTGACCGTCGCTGGAAAGAATTTAACAGCCATCCGGGTGAAGAAATTATCCAATGGAATAATGATGTCTTCACGTTTGCGTAAGCCAGAAGGCACCCAGATCAGGCTTGGCAAATACTGCAATTCAGCGCGTGGAGCGATCAAAGTAATCTCCACATCAGCTTCGATTTTACGCAATTGACGCACGGCAGTGAGGCCTGCGAAGCCAGCACCAATAATGGTAATTTTTTTCATTCGTATTCCTTTGGATCTGTGTCGCAATGCTATTGACTGACTAGTCAATTCATGTGATAAAGATGCTATCAGCGCCTCAGTTTAACTGATTCGGCGCAACTTTTAAAAAGTCGTCGCGCATCACAGGTTAAGCTTTATGGCAATTAGTGTCTTTGATATTTTCAAAATTGGGATTGGTCCGTCTAGCTCACATACTGTGGGGCCGATGCGGGCGGCTAATTATTTTCTCATTCGCTTGCGTGAACGTGGTCTTTTCGATCAAGTCACCCGCATTCAAGCTGAGCTTTATGGCTCCTTAGGCGCAACGGGTAAAGGGCATGGCTCAGATAAAGCCATATTACTAGGTTTGGAAGGTAGCGAACCAGAAACCGTTGATACGCAAAAAATCCCAGAGCGTATGCAAACCATTATTGATCAGCAGTTTTTGCAGTTGGGGAGCGAGCGCAGGATCAATTTCAATTACGCGACTGATTTAATTTTCCATCGGCGCAAATCCTTGCCTTTTCACCCGAATGGCATGATCTTCCATGCGTTTGCAGCGGATGGTAGTTGCTTGCAATCGAACACTTATTATTCAGTCGGTGGCGGCTTTGTGGTTAATCCCGATAACGATAATGCAGAGCAACCGATTGTTGCCGATCACACCAAACAGCCTTATCCCTTTAAATCGGGCAAAGAATTATTGGCACTCTGTCGTGAAAATGGCTATTCAGTCAGCCAATTAATGCTCATGAATGAACAAGTTTGGCATAGCGAAGCTGAGATTCGTGCGCGTCTACTACATATTTGGCAAGTGATGCAGGCTTGTGTCGAGCAAGGCTGTTGCACCGAAGGCATATTGCCCGGTGGCTTAAAAGTAAAACGCCGGGCTGCACCGTTGCGGCGGCAACTGCAACATGACAATACCCTCAATACCGCACCTTTAGGCACGATGGATTGGGTCAATCTGTTTGCATTGGCAGTAAATGAGGAAAATGCAGCGGGTGGGCGGGTTGTGACCGCACCCACGAATGGAGCAGCAGGGGTGATTCCTGCGGTGATGCATTACTATTCGCGCTTCGTACAAGGCGCAAATGAAGATGGCATTGTCCGCTTCTTGCTCACAGCGGGGGCTATTGCGATTTTGTATAAGGAAAATGCTTCCATTTCAGGCGCAGAAGTCGGCTGCCAAGGCGAAGTGGGTTCCGCTTGCTCCATGGCGGCGGGTGCTTTAACGGAAGTTTTGGGCGGCACACCCGAGCAAGTCGAAAATGCGGCTGAAATCGGCATGGAACACAATCTAGGCCTGACTTGCGACCCGATTGGTGGTTTAGTCCAAGTCCCTTGTATTGAACGCAATGCGATGGGTGCGGTGAAAGCCATTAATGCTTCACGCATGGCCTTACGGGGTGATGGCTCGCATTATGTATCCTTGGATAAAGTGATTAAAACCATGCGCGAAACCGGCTTGGATATGAAAACCAAATACAAAGAAACTGCGCGCGGCGGTTTAGCGGTCAATATCATCGAGTGCTAACTATTTTCTTGGTTTGTTCAAATGTCAGCCCGTATTTTTGCAAATAAACACGTAGGCGATGCGAATCATTCTGGCTAGTACGTTGAGTGCGGCTGATATTGAAGAGTTTACGCCCTGCATCGGCTAGATTTTTACTGGCACGACAAACTCGTAGCACTTCAGCTAATTGAATATGCTCAAAATAGTCAGTATCCGCGAGTACTTCAGCGGCAACTAAATTTTCTAATAATTCAGTCTCCTGAGCCTGCTCTTGATGTTGGAAGGCTTGCCAATCATAGCTAAGGCGCTGAATTTCACCGGTAACTAAAGCCTCAGTAATGCGCCCACCTTGCGCCAAAGTCGCCATGCGCGTGATACTCGAATTGAGATCACGGAAATTAGCCCGCCACAAAGCTTGCGGCGTCTGCGCGAACCTTAAATAGTGCTCGCGAGCGGCTTGATTGAAGCTGACTTTATGCCCGACTTTGCGGGTGAATTGCTGTAATTCATAATCGAGATTTGGTTCGAAATCTTCAATCCGTTCTTTGAGGCTGGGCAATTCGTAAGTCCAAAGATTGATGCGCGCTAATAAGTCTTCGCGAAATTTACCCGCACGCACTTCAGCAAATAAATCGCGATTCGTCCCAGCAATCAGTTGAAAATCGCTACTCACGGTTTTATCGCTACCGAAGGGAATAAAGACTTTCTCTTCAATCGCTCGCAGCAGCATCGCTTGCTCATCGAGGCCAAGCTCGCCGATTTCATCGAGGAACAATAAGCCTTTATGTGCTTCCCGCAGTAAGCCGTTGCGGTTGGTTAGTGCGCAGGCACCTTTCACATGCCCAAATAAAGCCGACATCGCATTATCGCCGCGCAAAGTCGCACAGTTGACTTCGACTAATGCGCCGCTGATTTGCCCGCGCTGCTGCTTCAGGGCAAAAATGCGTTTAGCCAATTGGGATTTGCCGACACCGGTGGCACCGGTTAATAAAATCGGCGCTGAGGAGCGAATCGACACCTGTTCCAGCTGCTCAATTAAATAATTGAAGGCCTGATTACGGGTAGCAATGCCGCCTTTGAGATAGCTAATCCCTTCTTGAGCTTCTTTGGCAAAGCGCGAGGCGATTTGATCATAGCGGGATAAATCCAGATCAATAATATGATAGCTGCCTTGCACGCCTTCTTTGCTCGGCGAGGTTTGGATCAGTTTGGCGGGAATGTAATTCGCTTCAGTTAGCAGGAATAAGCAGATTTGCGCGACATGCGTACCGGTGGTGATATGCACATAATAGTTGGTGGTTTCAGGGTCGAAACTATAGGCTTGAGCGAATTTATACAGCTCGCTATACACCTCCTCAAAATCCCAAGGGTCAGTGTATTCCACCAGATAATCATGCACTTGGGTAGCCGGGCTAAGTTCGCGCATATCGCGCATGGTCAGCTCAGCCAGCTCATTATCCGCCGCTTGATGTAAAAGCACCAACTCATCGACCTTAAGCTCAGGATGCATCAGCAAACTAATCGACGGACGCCAATGATTCCAGCGACGTTTGCCCAAGCCTTGTTGATCAAGACGGTTGCCGAGAATGCTGATAAGGGTGGTTTTCATAAGTGCTACTAACGTTTTATAAGAATAGTTGCCTTAAGCGTAGCGAGTTTGCACAGTTAAGCCAACAATTCCGCCAAGCTCTGCACGCACCAATCCGCATGCTCACGATCAGGGAAGGCGGCACTTGGGTCAATATATAAAGTGCTAGTACCGGCAGCACGACCCGCTTGCAGGTCATAAACAAAATCACCGACCATCACCGCCTCGTGTGGGCTTGCTTGCCATTGGGCTAATAAGCGCTCAATGCCAGCCGGATGTGGTTTGGGTGGCGCGCAATCGCGGCTGATTAAATAATCGCTAGTAAAATACTGCGCTAAACCGGCTGCTTTTAAGGTGACTTCGGTATTCAGCAAACTATTGCGGGTGAGAATGCCGATGCGCGTCCCTTGTGCTTGTAAATACTCCAATAATTCAATCGCGCTCGCAGCCGCTTCGGAGCGCTCTGCAATTTCTAATTCGATGGCTTGGAGTTGTCGATAAATCGGTGCAGCCTCGGCGGGAGGCAGCGCGGCTAAGCTTTCTAAAATAGCCTGATCAGCGGGCAAACCCAAAGCGGTGCGCATCGAGCCAAAGTCGTGTTTGGCCACAGTTAGCGTGCCATCCATATCAAAAATCCAATAATTTCGAGTAAGCAAGGGGTGCGGCATAGTAGTTTCCGGTGCTAGTTAATCAGGGCTAAGCTCATAGCTAGACAGCCACAGCTTGAAGCTTTGAATCTCGCCTAATTCGAGTAAAAGCAGCTGCAGGCTATTGAGCTGCTGTTGGAGCAATTTCACATCTGCTTTAAAGCTTTGTTTTAAGCGTTTACTGCTAAAAATTTCCGAAGGGCGTAAATGTGCAGCGGCTTTTAAGCCGAGTTCTAAGTTTTGGCTGGCCTCTTGAAGCTGTTTGAGTTGCTTAGTTAAAACACGGTTGTAATGCTCAAGCCGTTCGGCGGCGAGTTGCTTAGATTTGCTCGGCTGAATTTGCTCCGCAGCCAGTTGCAGCTCTAACAGTTTTAATAAATCTTGTTCTTGATAGGCCACATTGACTTGCTGCATTAGGCCGGTTTTTCGTTCTTGCTCTTGCGGATCAGGTTCACGATCAGGATGCAAGACAGCGACTAATTCGCGATACACCGCCCGAATGGATTGGGTGCTCTTTAAGCTGATCGTTTGTTCACGGGCTTGTTTAGCTTTTTGTTTGGCCGCTTGTTTTTGGGCAGCACGTTGTTCGGCAGCCGCGTGTTGCTCCCACTCGAAAGCGCTGTATTCATCAAGTTCGATAGTTGGCTTAGCTTGTGGTGCTGCTTGGCTGGATGCCTGCTTGATGGGTTGAAATACATGCCGTTGTTGAATGGCTTCGACGCTGGAGTTACTAGTCACCGTCAGCACTTGCTCGCAGAGTAAACGCAGCAGCTGGTTGAGTTTAGCGGTTTGTTGTGGGGTAAAACGTGCGCGCTGCCAGTGTGCATCCATCAAATAAATCAGCAGCGCTTGCTGTTCAGCATAGTGGCGGCGCAAGGGCATATATTTAGCTAACACTTCGCGCTGATGCAAATCGGCTAAAACTTGCCATTCTGCAAGGCGTTGTTTTTCCATTGCAATTGCTTGCAGCAGCTGTTCAAAACCTTGCTGCTGAGCACTGGCTTCGATAGGCAGTGAGTTAATTTGATCGAGCGAATAATTCATAGCCGAGAGTTTAAGCTTAATTTGCTGTTTTCAGCAGTTGCCGATCCAAAATATAGGGCATTAGACATTGCGCTTCGCTCGCTAGCGCTGCAAAATTTTAAATTTGCTGGTTGAGGTTAAAGCTTAGTGATGCCAATGTTTACCGCTGCTCATGCGCTGCCGTGGACGGTAGCTAGCCCGTTTAAAATGCGTCCCGGTTTGGCGCGTTTAGAAGAGGCGACCGTTAATTTGTTTTTACGCGATCCCTTGGCAGAGCGCTATAGTGAACGTAAACGGCAGTTATTGAATGAGCAGCCTACCCATGTTTTGCTCGGCGAGGCCGATTCACAAGTTTTAATAGAAATCGCCAAACATTATCAACTGCAAACCGATATAAACTTGGCTGCTAATGCTGAGGCGCTCACTCTTGGTATGCAAGAAGATTTCGTGATTCTGCACGATGAAGTCAATGACCAAGGTTCAGAGATGCGCACGCGCTTTTTATCGGTGTGCTTTCCTTCTAATTGGAATCCGAGCGAAAAGTTAGGCTTAAACTTTCATGCGATTCATGTGCCGGTCGCGGATAACACCATCCTGCAAGCGGGCGCGAAAGGTATTGTCGATTTGGCTTTCCGTAAAAATACTATGTTGCGCCATGTGTGGCTACTGACGCCGAATAGCGATTTGCCTTCGCATCCTTTACAGCGTCCGCGCTTATGGGCTGATGCGATTGAGCAGGCAGGCGATGGTTTATTGTTAGAGCAGCTGTATTTTCGAGTTGAGCGGCAAACGACGTTGCCCTTGCCAGACTTAAAGCGTGGCGTATTTTTCATTCGTGTGATGGTCGCGCCGTTGGTGGAAGTCTTGCGGGTGGAACCCAACCGCGCTGCACAATTAGCCGAAGCTCTTGCTTCGATGAGTGAGAATGTCTTGGCCTATCGTGGAATGACAGCGGCTTTGCCGCGCTTATTGCAAGAATTAGCGTCTTTTCGCTAGCTACCATCCAGCAGAAGTCTAAATGTCTGGATTTAGACTTCTCAGCAGACAGCTAAGGGCAGGCGCGTGAGCGCCAATGACCACGCATAATTTCACCCAAGCAGCCATTGATAATCGAAAAAGTATTCGCTGCACACCAGCCTTCGCTCGCCCGTGGATTGCGATCTTTGGCGAGGCAGACTTTGCTACTACATTGATTTCCATCCGTACACAATCGGCCTGCATCCTTATAACTCAGATTACAACCGACTACACCGCGACTTAAATTTTCCCATTTACCACCTTGAGCCGTGCATTTTTGTTGCTCGCTGGGTGTTGCGGGTGGCTTAGGAGGCGTAGGCGCTTTGCTAGGGATGCCGTCTAGTTTTAGATTGAAGCGATTTTTGAGTGGTGTTTCCAAGCCACCTTTTAAGGCTTGCATACAGGTACTGGAATTTGTGGGTAGGTGGGTACTAAGGAAAATGGGAATGGGGCTATAGCCACGAATGGCTCTAACGGGTTGATTGGGATATTTCTTTTTAAACTCAAGTAATGCAGCGGGAGATAAAGGGCGCGCAAAATAAACCATTCGGGGATAGCTCGGAATCACCAAACGGTAGTAACCCCCTTTATTGCTGGTCGCACTCGCTTGGAATTTAGTATCGCAATTATAGAAATAAGCCTTCACTGTCGCACCTGCTACGGGCTTGCCATCCTGCAATACTTGCCCAGCAATTTCTAAATTCTTCAAAGGCGGCGGGGGTGCAGCTGGCTTTGCATGTACCACAGTCGTAGCCAGACTTAAAACTAGCAGTAAACATGTATAAAACTTTAAACGCATCATCATTCCTTGTGGGTTAAACAGGCGGCAGTTTCTACAAAACTTTGCTAAAGGTAAATATATAGACTCTGTTCCGTCATGATGCTTTCACTGGGAGGACACTATGCAGCCACATTTTTTAATCACAGCTAGTTTATTGCTGAGCTTGAATTATCCCGCCGCTCAAGCTTTTACTGGCCCCAGCACTTATGCCGTGGTTTGGGTGAAAAGTGCCGATAGTTTGCGCTTACGTGCGGGGCCGGCTACCCGCTATAAGATTTTGAAAAATATTCCTTTTAATGCCATCAATGTAAAAAACCTTGGGGAGCGTACTAGCTCGGGTTGGTGTCAGGTGCAATACCTTAGGGTGAAAGGTTGGTCAGCCTGTAAATATTTGGGCGAATCTTCAGGGGCGCGCTATTACTCTGCGCATGGCTATACGGGTGCGTTGAAGTTCTATAAGCAAGCAAGTAGCAAAAGCGCTGTCGCTGGAACTTTGCCCGAATATGCGACTGGGATTGAAGGCTTAGATGCCTGTTTAGGGATTTGGTGTCGAATTTGCTATGACGGCAAACAGGGCTGGGTACAGCGCAAATATTTGGCTAGCTGGCAATTTTAGGTCTATCTAAAAAAATATTTAGTTAAATTTAAAGATAAAAACTTTATTTTTAATAACTCTGCTTTTCTATAAAAAGTCAATTAAAACAGAATCTTAATTATCTTGGCATGCTGTCTGCAATATCAATAACAAATTCATAGGAGATCATAAGCATGACAACGACGGGCAACTACGAAGTGTTATACGAGCAAGGTAAAGTGCCGGTGAAAGCTTGGACTAAAGGTGTGCCTTTCGACGACAACTCTAAAAAGCAATTGTTGAACATTGCGCAGATGCCATTTATTCATCAGTGGGTGGCGGCGATGCCGGATGTGCATCTGGGAGTCTGTCAAATAAACTGTGTAACACGTTTTTCATAGGGCGGAGAGCGGAACCCGCTCTTCACCGAACATAAGTAAAAAAGTCTGCAAAGCGGGTTTCCAGTGGTGAATGACCGACCACTTTTGCG